>Ga0209373_10002332_pt1 | contig 19299 bp, 22 predicted proteins | sample Higcelweek5metaG_FD_187173 | JGI IMG/M metagenome (GOLD analysis project Ga0209373, IMG submission 187173) | Freshwater pond sediment microbial communities from the University of Edinburgh, under environmental carbon perturbations - High... | ecosystem: Environmental > Aquatic > Freshwater >... | reverse complement strand
CTATGGATCCTGAGAATCGTAAGATGCTTCAAGTTACTATTGAAGATGCTGAAGAGGCTGATAGAACCTTTGATTTACTTATGGGTAGCCAAGTAGAGCCACGTCGACACTTTATCCAAACTCACGCAAAGAGTGTAAAGAATTTGGACATATAGTAGGTGAGTTTAAAATTAAGAATTTAAAATCTAAAATACCTGCCTGCTCGCCTCGCTAAAGCTTGTCGAAGCGGTCTGGTAGGCGGGAATTTTTTTATAAAATAAATAAATTAAAAAGCGATCCACTCTTTGTTAAAGAGCGAATCGCTTAGGGACAGGTAAGTCATTTTTAAATCAGGATTTTGCCGTGGTAGTAGTGTTGGCCGATTAATCGGCCGTTTTCGCAGATGCACTCGGTGCCATGAAAACTGTGAAAGTGATTTTCTTCCAAATCCAAAGGAACAATATTTATATAGGACAAGTTGGGATAATCTTTGTGGATGAAGGATTCTGGCCCGCGTCCGCCAACAAAACATCCGGTCTCAATGTTAGCCAGTAGGGCTAGTTTCAGAAAGGGGATTACGTGTTCGGGATATACACCGTCATAGTTCATAAACCAAACAGGGATATTATCGAACCAAATCTTGATATTTCCAGCAGATTTTTTGCTGAGAGGATGGGTACCATAAGCGTCTAAAACATAGAATTTTCCTGAGCGATAGGGGATGAGTTTATAGCCGGGCAAAAGCGAATTGGTTTGCTTTTGGATATTTTCGTTGGCCCAGCCGTTTCGCATCGCTTCCCAAAAAATTTTCTGAATTTCGTCTAGAGTCAGGTCCTTGAGTTCCATAAGATCCTCCTTAGTCGGATGTTTAAATAACTGTGCTCCACGAAATTGTAGAACAGTTGATTTTATATTTATTAATATAAAAAGTCAATGGTTTTTAAATTATTTTTTGTTACAAAAAATAAAAATAACCTCATGATGCGAGGTTATTTTAAATGGTTTAAATGATGTTTTTAAATTATTTTACTATTGTATAACTGGATACTTTTGTCTTTTTACCAGACGATGGAATGACTACATACCATTTATATTTGCCTGCTGGTTTTGTGACTAAATATTTTATATTGAATTTTCCATCACCATCAGTTTTGATATTTACCGGAGGATAGAATGTTCCATCTGGTTTGGAAAAATAAACCATAAGTTTAGAGTTTTTCTTGAAACCTTTTCCTGATTGGATTAATGTGTCTCCTTTTTTTACAGAATTTCGAGAATTTTTTAAACGTTTTTCTTTTTTCTCGTCTTCTTTCTTATGAGATTTCTTTACGTTACTTATTAGCACGGTATTAGTAACATTTTGAATAGGATTTTCACTTTCATTATTTGTATAACCGTACCCATAGCCATAAGTAGTTTTAATTAATCCTTCTCCTATGGAGGTTGAAACTAAAGCTAAAAATATAGTAGCAGTTATAAAATAAAAACCTAATTTTCGAGAATTCAATACATTTTTCATAAATCCGTGACCCGTAAGAGTCCTTTAGTGATTATTTAATTAACCGCTAAGTATATCAAAAAAGACGCTTTTGTCAAGCGTCGGTTTAGTTTGGATAATAAGAGTAATCTTGTTATTGTCCAATCATAGGGAGGCGATAAATTGTTATTATGTCTCCAGAAAAAGAGTTAAAAGATATAGATTCAGACAAGAAATAATCATTAGCGTAAGTGACTATTTTTTGGTTAGCTCGTGATTGAGCCATAGTATCAAGAATTATGTAAACATCCCCGTTCTCTCGAAGGGAATTAATTCGACCTATAGAAGAGATTTCTGGTGCACCAGAGTAATATTCTTTTTTATTTTCTATTATAGATTCATTGGTTTTTTTGCCTGTATAAGAAATAGCTAGGGAATAAGATGGATGGTTGAGATATATTTTGTCCATATATGGATAGGGAGAGATTAGCGAGTCTTCTGGTTTGAGCGACTTTTCTAAGAACTGATAAGCTAAACGAAAGTCTGGTTGAGGAGTATAATCCTCTAAAACAAAATGTTTTTGGGGGATTATTTGAAATGATTTGACTGAAAAAATATCGACAATTAGAAGTAATAAGATAAGCATAGGGAGTATAGGTATTTGAATTCTATTTTCTTTTGAAAGATGATGTAGGAAGCTTACTGTATATAGAAAGATGATAGGCAGAAGGATAAATAAATATCTTTTTTGGTTAACATAAAATAAAAAAGAAAAGAAGGAAACATTGATTAAGAAAAAGCTCAAAAGAAAAAAATGAACACTTCTCCAATGTTTGTTGCGATAAATTGACCAATAAAATCCTAAAATAGCCAGGGGAAAAATTGCCCCCAGGTTAAGCCAAAAATATCCTATTGAATAATATAGAGTGTAGTTATTAAATGAAAGAGAAAAACTATGTTGGAAATAAAAATAACCCAATAAGCCTAAAACAAGTTGAATAAAAATAAGACCAGCAGAAATTTTATAATTTTTTTGAGCTAAAAAATAAATAAGTAAAGATGGTAAAAGAAAAACAGCAGAAACTTTTGTGGCTATTGCCAGACTAACAATGACAATGAGAAAAAGCAGAAATTTTTTATTTTGAGTCTGGTGATACTTAATAAGAAAAAATAGTGTAAGTAAAAATAAAAATTCCAATAATATGTAGGCTCTTATTTGGCGACTCCAGGCGATTTGCCAATAAGAAAAAGAAATAAAAAGAGCAAAAATTAAGCCGACATTTTTATGAAAAATTTCCTTCCCGATTTTATAGGCTAAAGGAATACATAATATCCCGAATATTACAGAAACTAAGCGGTAGGCCTCAATAGATGCACCTCCCGCGTATTTTATAATGGCCAGTAAATAGGGGAGAAGCAGATCTCTGGTTACGTATTGTCCTGAATCAAGAAGCGGTAGGAAATTTTTATTGACAGCATCTGCTTGAGTAATTGTGAATCCTTCGTCTATCCATAAGCTATCGGCACCCAAATAATATAACCTTAAAAAAGCCCCCCAAATAATAATAAGAGACAGTAATAAAATTTCTTTATTTAGTGTTTGTTTTATTTTATCGAGTAGCGCCATATATAAATAGTTTACCACAATAAAGACCTCTCATAAAATAAATAGATAAACTTAATTTTACTCTTACAATTAAAAAATAGAACTACATAAAAATGTAGTTCTATTTTTTATTTGAGCGGGATAACTTCTTACCCCGAACTAATCAAAGAAAAGTACAATCTAACATTCATTCTATTGAATATCGATAAAAAAATCAAGAGAATAGGAAAGAGAGCTTAATATCTCTTTATTCAACTGCATTAATTACAGAAAGATAAGTTTATTTTGTCTTTCTTAATTTTATTTATTTTAGTGTTGTCTATTTTTTCTGAAAGTCTAGATATCGTTATTCGGGTTTCGAAAATTTCTCTTCTGAATATGTCTGAAGCGTCTTCTTTTCTAAAAATATTTAACTTAGGCTTTTGGCATTTATCCTTATCTTCAATATTGGAGTTCCATTTATTATTCATATTTTTGGCTATTAAGGAAATTATTTGTTTAGACTATTTCTTATTCTCTGGTTCTATTAATCTTATGATAGTTGCTTCAGTATTTAACAAATCCTTTCTTATTGATGAAAAAACATCAAAAAGGTTTTTTTCTATCTGACAAGAAGGTAAACCTAGTTTTAATAATTCTTCACCATCAATTACAAATCCGTGAGAGGGGTATCCTTTAACTAACATCTTTACTATTCTTTGCGCATTTTCATAAGTCCATCCCATATATCTAGTAAGAATTAAAATTCCGTATCTTTCACCGATTTCCAAAGCTCTTGCATATTCGCCTATTTTAATAGGATCTAATCTAGAATACAGAGTGCCACTTGTTTTCCCTGAAAAGTCTGAGGCTAACTGAATTGCTTCCGATATTTTCATACCACTTTTTTCAATTAATAATTTTGTTGTTATATCAAGTGTTTCTATAGAGTGAAGTTGCACTTGCTCTAGCGCCTTAAATCCATTTAGTGCTGAAATATATTTTAATTCACCATCTTGCATTTCTGGTATTTGACTATCTAGGGGTCCCAATTCTGATAGATGATTCATTAAAATATGATCACCAGCGAGACATATCAATGTTCCTGCGCTTTTTGCAAACAATGGGACTATCATATTTAATTCTCTTGCGCTTTTTCTTAAAATCTTAGCTATTGCAAAGGCCGCATCTATATCGCCACCTGGCGTTTGTAAGATTACATCTAAAGTTTTAAAATTTCTTTCTGCAATGAGATCATTTAATGATAAAGCGACAGACTTGTTAACTTCTTTTAAGTCTAAAAGCAATAACGGATTCTTTCTTATTTTGGATATCTCCGTTACTTGTTCAATTATTTTCTCTTCAATATTTTCCATTAAATTATATCTATGAATTAAAAAAATGATTTTAAACCTCTTCGATGTATTAAAATATCCCCAAATCTTGTCCAATGCTTTTTACTTTTTCTTTTTCTGCGAAAGCAAACTCAATGGGAACATTTTCCGTTGATGGCCTTCTGGGAATAATATAATTATTACTTTCGTATGCAATTCTTAGTCTATCTATTACGTCAATTTTTACCTCTCCCACTAATGTAAACTTTTTATTTAGTATCTTTTTTAATATTTTTCCTCTTTTTAACTTACAACAATCAGATAAGTCAATTCTTGAACTTTCATATAAAAAATTTCTAGCTTTCCAGTTCCAATCCGAAGCATTTAAATCTATATATTTTTTATGTTGCCATTTTTGACTAGTGAAAAAAAAGAAAACAAAAATATTATAAACCTTTCTAACAAATAGGCGATATTTTGGATTTATTTTGTCTTTTTTCCCAGTTAAATGATTATATGATAAATAAGCTTCTCTATCATAATAAACATTACATTCTCTAATTAGTGGCATTTATTTAAGTTTTAAGATTGAGCTTTTTTCCGATATTTTCATTGCCTCCAAGAGTCGCTCCTAGTATTTTCATAGGGGGCGTTTGATAGGTTATTTCTGTTAGTATTTTAGCTCCAAGCCCTCTTATTGAAGCTAAGACTTCATCAATAATTGATTTTTCTCTTGGGTTAACTGATGTTTCGATTGTATAATTATTTTTTATTTTATAAACGGCAACTTCGTTACCTACGCCAAAATATGAAGTTTCTATATCAACAATCTCATTTTCAATAAGTTCCATAATAAATTTATAAATATTTGGATTAAATGGACCATAATTATAACGGATATATTCTAATTCTGTGATTTTTTCGCCGATTCTTTTGGTCGCAATTAAATCAATCAAATAGCAAGTCTTCATAATAACAGTTATAGTTGCTCCATTATGTTCTTCTATGGATCGCAATAAAACTTCCTTGGTTTTTTGATTCATATTTTTAAATTTAATTGTTGAGTTAAATGATAACTCTTTTTATTTTTGTTTGTCAACTATATGATAACATTTTTATATAATAATTACTATAAACTATGTGTTTTTTTTGTTTCTTCGGTGTGGTGTTCGCTTTGCTAATTTAGGCACCCCTGGGCCTGGAGAAATAATACTTATTGCTTTAGTATTTGATAATTTTTTTACAAGCCGTGCCATTGGAATCCCAGTTTTATTGTGCTCTTTCACAAGATTAGCAATATCTATCCCTGATATTGTAGTTCCAGGCATAGCCTCAATAATTGTGGATGTGTGGAACTGAGCCTCATTTTCATCATTAGCTTTCACCATTTGCTCCAAAATTTCTTCTGGGGAGAAATCATCAAGAAGCTCTTGCATCCCTGCACCGTAAATATGCTTATATCCAGCTTTTACAATTTTACCTTCGCTCAAAGCAAAGGAGAAAAAATCTTCATCGTGAAATGGGATATGAAACCCTCCATAATTTATCATTACATTGCCCTCTATTTTCATTTGAAAGTGATAATGTGGCGTTTTCCCTTCTCGCTTATCTGAATGTCCACGATAATCGGATTCAGCACAAGAGAAAGACCATTCCAGGTTTTTGTATGCTATTGTTAGTTCTATCTTTTTTGAAGAAGTTTTCTCTTCAACTAAATCATTTATATTTTTTATTGGAATAGCAGTATTCGCCACCCATCGCAAATAAGCTTCTAATCTGCGAAAGCTATATTTTTGATAAAGTAAGGGAAAATGTCTTTTTTTAAATCCTTTTGGCTTTAAAAGCCAATGAAAACAAGGCTTTTTTTCAGAAAAATGAGAAATTGGATTTTCACAAAAGCTACAAATTCCTTTTTCAAGTCCATCCTTCAGAGACTTAAAATCTGACTCTGCTCTTATTGCTTCTTCTTCGCTTTTTCTGTTAAGTTCCTCATCACTAATATCTTCAAGGTATTTATTTACAAAACCAATTCTTCTTTCAAGTTCAGAAAAATCCATATTTTTTAATTTATTTTAGTATAGACGCTTAATTCAATTTTAGCACTTTTAGATAAAATTTCATAAACTTAAAAATTAGTATTTCTGTCATATTTAGTTTATATTAAAAATAAAATTTATTTGTTATAATATAGTTAAAATTAAAACTTAAAAATATATAATGAAAAAAGAAAATACCAATCTAAAAACAAAGCGTATAAATAATGCTGAAGAAAATGTTTTAAAAGAGCTAAGAAACTTAGAAAAGTTTCTAGGTGAAAAGGTTGATTTTTCCATTGAATCCACCAAGAAAGGTGAGGGAGGCAAAATAACCTATTGTTTTTCTTCCGCCAATCCTAGCATAAAAATAGATAATAAAAAAGTATCTCTTGATGTAGAGTTTTCATCCACGGAACAAGACAATGAGAAGCTACTTCACTTTCTATTTAATAAAGCCAAAAAATAAACGACTAATATAGAGAAATTATTTCGAGAAATAAGACGTCCTGTTTTTTCGTCTGAAATTTCATATATTTTCATATATTTGTATTTCATAGAAAATCATAGAATTTCAGATATTTTCAGATAAATTAAATTTATACAAAAAAGCTAATTTACCCTTTGTTTTAAGCATAAATTGGTATTTTTTGTAATATATTGTAATTTTCCTATATTTCAGACAATTTCAGACATTTTTTATTATTCACAAGGATTTTTGTAACCACTGCATTCAACGCTAGTGGCTATTTTATTCATTTCTTTTTCTGCCTTTTCTGTTAGTCTCTCTATTTCCTTTATATCATCCTCTCCCTCAGATATCAGCTTATCAAGTATATCCTTGCAATCCTTTATTTGTGAATCACTTCCAGTATTACAGGTTTTTTTTCTACTTTCCCACTGGTCTATACTTTTTTTAAGTGTTTTTATTTGCTTACTTGAATCATCAATAGTGCTAACGTGAATTTGTTCTCCTTCGTAATTAATGTTTTTAATTTTAGAAATCTTATTTTCGCACGTAGACTTTCTGTCATTGCATTTATCAAGTTCCATATTTTTATTTTGCGCAGATAGTATTTTTTGTTTTTCCTCTTCTGACTTTTTTTCTTCCGCTAGCCTTATTTGTTCATCTTTTGATTTCTGCAATTCATCTAGTTGTTGCTGTTCATTTAGTTTAACTTGAGATTCTGCGTTAGTAATCTCTTCTTGATTTTTTGCTTTTTCGGATTCTTTTTCACAACCGGAAAAAATTAATACTACAAATAGTATTGTGATTGAAGACAAGATTTTTTTCATAGATTTGTTAGTTATAATTTAATTTATTAAACCAATTTAAAACCAATAGGAGCTTTAACAGAATTCTTTTTGTGATATGGGGAAATATAAATAGTAGCTATAGATTTTTTTGACATATTAAATAATTCGTATTTATCAATTACATTTTCAATATTATCTGAGAAACAAGGGCCTATGCGTCTCCAGTTAATCTCGCTATCAACGTCTATTGATTTTAGCTTCCTAAGGTATGCGTCACTTCCAGCTATGCCGTTGGTAGGGATTGGGTTGGTTGGTGAAAGACCGAAATCTCCATAGCTACCAGGAATCTCATCTGAATCAGAACCCTCTCCATTGCCATCAAATATTCCATATGATATATCGTCTACGAGGGCCTGATCCTTTATCCCTAGATGTTGTTTTATAAACTTGTTTGTAATATAGCGGTAAACTTTCAAAATATCCTCTTCTGTAATTTCATCGCCCATTTTAATTTTTGTACTTGTAATAATTCTTTCTTTGGTTTTGTCTTTAGCAATAATAAATAGAAAAGTTATATGTGTATAAATTTTATTTATTTGGGCTATTGAATATCTGCCATCAAGTAATTTACTGACCTCATTAACTTCCTTATCTATTTGTTTGCGACCACTAGGAAAAGCTTGAGCGATTAATTTCTTTTGAATTTTTTCCATTTCCTTTTCTCCTTTTGATTTGAATAGTCCAAAAAAGCTCATATTTTTATAAAAATTTAATATTTAATCTAACTTTTTAATTCATCGCCCTCCTTAAATGGCGTGAAAAGAAAAAATAGGCTTAACGCCAGTAATGGCCCACCAATCTCTTTACTAAAAAATATAAGCACACCCACTGAAACCATACAAGCTAGAATATTTACTATTCTGAATAATCTTATATCTTTTCTTGTAACATACATTATTTTATTTTTCATAGAATAAAAAAACGACTTAACAAATTAAGTCGTCGGGAAAATAATCTTAGAGAGGGCGCCCCGACGGAACCCACACTCACAAGATCACCGAGGTGTCCGATTGTGTGCATCGAGGTCGCCCACTTCGAGTCGCAATCGGACTAAAAAGCAGGCATTACCTCGGTAATTTATGTAAATGTGGGTTCGGATATAATTTAACACCTTTAAGACAAAAAAACAATATTCTGCTACAATGAAATTATTAATTCGCCGCCTCTTTTTTTATATACTTCGTATATATTCTTACCCTTTAACCTTTATTTAACTATGGAGAATAAAGATGAACAAACAGAAAGCAAGAAAGTTGCTCTTTATATACGAGTTTCCACAGAAGAGCAGGTAGAGAGATATGGCCCAGACCTTCAAAAAGAGTCCTTGGTGAGCCTTATTAAGTCAAAGGGTAGATTGGATAACGGCAAAGATAAATGGGTGCTTGCAGGAGAAAACTATGTCTATATGGAAGACGGTATTAGCGGAACTATGGATTTAGATGAACGGCCCGCCTTTTCCAAGCTAAAAGAAGACGTTCTATTGGCCCCTGAAGGCAATAAACCTTTTGATGTCGTGGCAGTTTATAAAATAGATCGTTTTGCTCGAAAATTGAAAATCTTATTAAATGTTATAGATTTTTTTGAGGAGCATAAAATAGAATTTATTTCTGCTAATGAAAGTATCGACACTTCGACGCCCTTTGGTAAGGCAATGCTTAATATAATTGGCGTCATTGCTGAACTTGAAAGAGAGACCATAACCCAAAGAACACAAGACGGAAGAATGCAAGCAATCAAAAAAGGCGTTGTTATGGGAAGTTATGCAACATTTGGTTTTCAAAAGGGATTGGATAAACTACTGAAAATTTCAAAGAAAGAAAGCGCTACAGTTAGATATATTTTTGACTTATGCGTGAATAAAAAGGCTGGACCCTATCAAATAAGCCAAATTTTAATGGATGAAAAATATTTAAGTCCGGAAGCTTCTGCTATTGTTAACAAAAAGAAAAAAGGAGCAATGAAAAAGAAAACCTCTTCTTATTTTTGGAGGTCTGAAGTTATTAGAAAAATCTTGCAAGATGAAATTTATATTGGAAATATTTATTATAATAAAGCTAAGAGAGGAGTGCGACGTCCTAGAGAAGAGTGGACCCTCGCAGATGTAAAAGCTCCTGTAATAATTGATCGTCTAACATTTAATAAAGCACAAAAAGTATTACAATCTATTAAGCACGAGAGAAAACAAGGCAAATCTGGACACACTTATTTATTGAGTGGTTTACTTCGTTGTGATTCTTGTTACGAAGGAGAGGACAAAGGAAGAATTTACTGGATTGGAGAAAGAAAAAAGGTTAAAAAAAGTGGAAATTTTTCGTATTATTATAAGTGTGGCAGAAAAAACAAGAGTAAACACGATAAGATTTGTACCACATTGCCCTTACCAGGAAAGGAAACAGAAGATTATATAATAAATTTTTGCAGAAAAATAATAGAAGACCCAATTGCGACATATAATCATCAATCTAAGCTAAAATCTTCAAAAAGTGCCTTGTCTCACCTGAAAAGAAAGCAATCGCAAATAATTGGATTGATAAATTCTTTTCCAGGAAAGAAATTGAGAACGCGAGAAATGAGAGAAGCGGGCCATATTTCACTTGAAGAAGTTAATAAAAGCTTTGCAGAATTTGCAGAAAGTGATAAAAAACTACGAATAGAACTTAATGATATCGGAAGACAGATATCGGAAAACATTATTTCAAAAGGGTATGAGAACACTCTTAAGCTTTTTTCAGAAAAGTATAGTCAAGGAATCGAGGGGATATTTAAAGACCGAAATGAAACCTACACATTATTACACGAGCTTATAGAAGAAGTAATCGTCTATTCCAGACCTGTTAAAACATCCGAAAAGATAGCTGGAATACAAAAAAAGGATCGTCAAATCCCTTTTCGCCTTCATATTAAATTGAAGTTACCTCAAGATATTTTACGCAACCTAATAAATAGGTTCGGGGTAGAAATATCTCATTTGAGCGGGTGAAGGGAATCGAACCCTCGTCCTCAGCTTGGAAGGCTGATATAATAAGCCACTATACGACACCCGCTTTCGCTATTCTTATGCGTACCTTTAGTATTATAGACAAAAATAAAAATTTGTCCAGTTTTTGTGAGGATAAAGTTTAAATAAATGCTTAAGATTATCTCTTGCTATTGACAATATGGCAAAAATTAGATATTTTAATACGAAGTCCTTTTATTTTTTAATCGGGTAATCTCGCCCTAATATTTGCAGATAAAGGAGCTAAAAATGGAGATCGAAATCAAAAACATTCCCAAGGAATTGGGAAAAATTGTCGAATCTAATGTGTCCATTGTTGATTTTTACAGGATGTTAGCAAATACAATTTCTGGAAGTATTAGCTATTCAGATGCGCAGTCTATTGCTCCGATAGTTTTTCTTCCCACGGTAAAAAATGTAGGAGAAAGATTTATTATTTTGGAAAACGGAAAGATGATTAGCGAGGAGCCTGTTTTGATTTCTCTGACTTCCAAATATGGCGAACCATTAGTCGATAGAATTTTAAGAAATGGAGTTGCACATGTATTAACTAATGAAATCAAAAGAAAATTCGGACCAGAAATTGCTGTCGAAATTGAGTTCATTAATGAAGAGGGTATTTTTATTTACGTAGATGGCAACAGAAAAAATTGAGCCATTGTAAGATTTGCGCTCGGGCACTAAATATATAGTGCACCGAGCGTTTTTAATTTACTATTTATTGACGATTGTATATATAAGAATTAATATTATGTTTAGGATATAATTAAAAAATATGAAAATTTTATTAGCCACTCATAACGTATCTAAGTTAGAGAGATACAAGAAAATTCTAAAAGCAATTGATTTTATTGAATTGGTTTCTTTGGCAGATTTAAATATTACTGAAAAAGTTGAAGAAAACCATGAAACAAATACAGAAAACGCACTCCATAAAGCCAGAACTTATGGAAAAATATCTGGCCTTGTTACTGTAGCGATTGACGAAGCTTTGATGACAAATTTTTTGCCTGACAACGAGCAACCAGGAGTTTATGCCAGAAGATTAACTAAGGATAAAAAAGAATTAACAGATAGTGAGGTAATTGAAACTTGGAAAAAAATATTTAAATTATACCCACAAGAAGATAAGCAATTTATTTGGAGTTTTGCGGTGGCATTTTACAACCCAGTTAATAATTTAGAGGGCGTCAAATGTGTCCAGCAAATATCGCATATTGCAAAATATTTTTCTACTCTCGGGACTAATGGCTATCCAATGTCGACATTTTTATCACCCGCAAAAAATGGTAAGCCGTATATTGAAATGGATCAAAAAGAGAAAGATGAGAAAGATAATAAAAATTTCCGTGCGTTTATCAGAGAATTTAAAAAATGGATGAAGATTCAAATGAAGTTAATTTAAATATTGACTCTTGAATATTGAACCTATATTATAGGTAAGTAGTGTTTATTTTATTATCTGGGCCATTAGCTCATCTGGTAGAGTGCTCCCATGGCATGGGAGAGGTGGCCGGTTCGAGTCCGGCATGGTCCACTACACAAAGTGAATAACCAATTTCCAAGCACCAATTTACAAAAAAATATTAAATTACGAATTGGAGAAATGAGAATTTGGGAATTTATAGGTTTACGCTGGATTTGAAATTTATAGTAGCTGGTAAAATATTTAAAAGTTAAATAACTCGTTAACTCGCTAATGCGTTAACTAAATAATAAATAATAAATTTAAAAAAATATGAAAACAAATGTATTGATCGCAATATTGCTAGTAGTGGGTGGATTTTTTGTTTATAAATATGTTAACAACTGGAATGTTGGCATAGAATCAAAAGAATCTGGCGCCCAGGTTACTCAGCAGAAAGTAGAAAAAATGAAAGAACAAGCAACTAATAATGATACTAATAAAAATAATCAAAAAAATATGGATCTAAAAATAGAGACAACGCAAGAGGGGACAGGAGACAAAAAGACAAAAGCAGGTGACACAATTTCAGTGCATTATACTGGAAAATTGGAAAACGGAACAAAGTTTGATTCTAGTGTAGATAGAGGAACTCCTTTTGATTTTAAGATAGGAGCAGGACAAGTTATTGCTGGTTGGGAAAAGGGACTGCTTGATATGAAAATTGGAGAAAAAAGAACTCTTACTATTCCATCAGAAATGGGTTATGGAGCACAAGGAGCAGGTGGAGTAATTCCGCCAAATGCCACTTTGATTTTTGATGTGGAGTTGATGGGAATTAAATAGTATTTAGTATTACGTATTTAGTATTTTGTATAATGAATCTAATGTTGCTTTGAAAAATTCCAATATCTGCGACATTTACAACATATATAACATTTGGAACAATTAGAACGCATCTTTGACTTAGGTCAAAAAATATGCTATACTTACTAAGTATTAAAAAACGGGTGCACCTATTCATAGGTCCCGTTTTTTATTTTTAATAATTAAAAACAAAAAAATGATACAAACCAGTATTTTTCCTGGACGTTATGTTCAGGGCGCAGGGGCAATTTCTAATTTGCCAAAAGAGGTAGAAAAGTTTGGAAAAAAAGCTTTCGTAGTCTGCGATGCTTTTGCCTTAGACTCAATAGTTCCCAAATATAAAGCGGGGATTGAAAAAGAAATCGAAATTAAATTCGAGAAATTTAATGGGGAATGTTGTGATAAGGAGATTCAAAGAAATATTGCTTTAATTAAGGAAGAAAAAAGCGATGTAGTAATTGCTATCGGTGGAGGAAAAGCGATTGATACTGCCAAGGCTGCGGCATACGAACTAAAATTGCCAGTAATAGTTATTCCAACCATTGCTTCAACTGATGCACCTTGTAGCGCATTGTCGGTGATTTATACTGATGAAGGAGTAGTGGATAGATATTTATTTTTACCAGCCAATCCTAACGTGGTTTTAGTCGATACTGAAGTTATCGCCAACTCTCCAGTGAGATTTCTAATTTCTGGAATGGGAGATGCGCTAGCTACTTGGTTAGAAGCTAGATCATGTCAGATAAAATATGCTGATAACTTTGCTTCAGGCAAAGGAACAATGACTGCTTATGCTTTAGCTAAGTTATGTTTTGATACATTGTTTGAATATGGTGTAATTGCTAAAGTTTCAAATGAAAATAAAGTTGTTACTCCAGCTTTAGAAAAAGTAATTGAAGCTAACACACTTTTAAGTGGTCTTGGTTTTGAAAGTGGAGGAATCGCTTCTTGTCATGCTATTCACAATGGTTTAACAATGCTTGCGCCAACCCATGCTTACTTTCATGGAGAAAAAGTTTCTATCGGAGTGGTGGCTTCATTATTTCTGACTGATAAACATAGTGATTTTATTAATGATGTATATGATTTTTGTGAAGCTGTAGGTTTGCCAACTACTTTGGCAGAGGTGGGATTAGTTAATCCAACCGATGAGGATTTAATGAAGGTCGCCCAGAGAGCTTGTGCCGAAGGCGAGACAATTTACAATGAGTTAGTGCCGATAACTGCCGAGTCAGTTCTAGCAGCCATTAAGGCAGCTGATGCTTATGGTAGAGCACGAAAAAATAAATAATTAAATAGATGTTTGTTTGCAGAGTATAAAAATGTTATAATTTAGAAAATAAGAGATAACTCTAAATTAACCCTAATTAAATAATACGAAATGTCGTAATTTAACGGGGCAAGAAAAATGGAAACCAAAAAGAAAACTAAAAAAACAGAAGGTAGTGGAGCTTGGATGGACTTAGCACATGCATTTTCTGCTAGTATTTTATCTAAAGTTGGAGATAGCATTTCAGCTAAGATTCAAGCTTGGTTAAAAGATTTAAGAAGAAGGACGCTGGGGGCACTGTTCCTGTTAATCGGCTCAATATTTATTCTTATCTGCTTAGCTTTGTATGTAAATACTTTCGTAAGCGAAGAGGCGAGCTGGATAGGATATGGATTCGTAGGAATTTTAGTTTTAATTGTTGGTTATATTTTAAGCAAGAAGTAATTAATTAAATTATCCGTCGATTGACGGAATAAAAAAATGGATACACAAGAAGTCAAAAAAGAAGTTAAAAAAGTAAAAAAAGTTATAAATGCTAATTTAGACAAAGCTAAAGCAAAAGGTGCTGAGTTAGAGGGAGTAGCAATGAAAGAATTAAAGAAAATTCAAAGAGAAATGGAGATGACTTCCAAAAAAGTAGAAACTTACATTAAGAAGAATCCAGAAAAAGCAGCCATGATTGCAGCTGGAATCGGAGTAGCTCTTGGAACAGTGGCAGGATTATTTATGGGAGCTGGCAAAACAAAGGGAAAGAAGAAATAGTATTTCTTAGTATAATAAAAAAGTGACCATAAAATATTTGGTCGCTTTTTTATTTGGAAAATAAGTTGTAAGATTTGTAGCCTTGGCGGTCCAACCCCCAATTGGGGGTTGGACCGCTTTAAAATTATAGATTTAGGCTCTCAGAGCCCAATTGGGCTCTGAGAGCCTAATACATTGTATTGAGTTATTTTTTAAAGAATGGTATTATGATGTGTGAATCTTTAAAATAAATTTTTATGAAATTTAAGATAAATTCAAAATTTAAACCTGCCGGGGATCAGCCACAAGCAATTGAAAAGTTAACCCAAGGCATCAAAAAAGAGAAGAAATTTCAAACGCTTTTGGGTGTGACGGGTAGTGGTAAAACTTTTACAATTGCTAATCTAATTGAGAAAATTCAAAAGCCAACTTTGGTAATTGCACCTAATAAAACTTTGGCGGCGCAGTTAGCTCAAGAATTTCGAGCTTTTTTTCCTAATAATGCGGTAGAATATTTTGTCTCTTATTATGATTATTATCAACCCGAAGCTTACATTAGTTCAACTGATACCTATATTGAAAAAGAAAGTCAGATTAATGACGAGATTGATAAATTAAGGCATAGCGCTACGGCGTCAGTTTTATCGCGTAAAGATGTGATTGTAGTGGCAAGTGTTTCTTGTATTTATGGCTTGGGCAGTCCAGCACGCTACGAGGAAATTACTTTGGTATTAAAAACTGGTGATAATAAAACTAGAAATGAAATTATTAAGGAGTTAATTAGCATGTATTATTCACGTAGTGATGTTTTGGAGCGTGGAAAATTCAGAGCTATCGGAGAGACAATTGAAATAGTTTCTCCCGGAAGAGAAGTGATAACACGCATAGAAATAGAGAATAACAAGATAGTTTCAATTACAGAAAGAGACATGCTTACACATGATAAAATGAGTGATCTAGAGAAAGTGATGATTTTCCCAGCTAAACATTTCGTGATGCCAGAGGAAATAATGGAAGATGTCTTAAAAGAAATTGAAAGTGAGATGAAAAAAAGAGTAGCTTATTTCCAAAAGAAGGGAAGTATTTTAGAAGCCCAAAGAATTGAAAAAAGAACTAAATATGATATTGAGATGATGCGTGAAGTGGGGTATTGTAGTGGGATAGAAAATTATTCTCGTTATATGAGTGAGCGAAAAGCTGGAGAATCACCTTATACTTTAATTGATTATTTTGGGGATGATTTTCTGATGGTGATTGATGAATCGCACGTAACTATTCCACAGATTGGGGGGATGTATTTTGGTGATAAGTCTAGAAAAACCAATTTGGTGGAAAATGGATTTCGCCTTCCAAGTGCCATGGATAATCGACCCTTAAAATTTGATGAATTTGAGGGTAAAATTAAACAGGCTGTTCTTGTTAGTGCTACGCCATCTAAGTATGAGAAAGTCAATTCGCCTACGGTGGTGGAGCAAATTATCCGTCCTACGGGTCTAATTGATCCTGAGTTAGTCTTGCGCAGTGCTAAAACTCAAGTTAGGGATATTTTAGAGGAAATTAAACTAGTTTCGGCTCGAGGTGAAAGAATTCTTATTACCACACTGACCAAAAAACAATCTGAAAATTTGGCTGAGTTTCTTAAAGAGAACCAAATTAAATCGGAATATTTACATTCAGGAGTAGATACTCTCGACAGAATTAAAACGCTTGAAAATTTGCGTCGAGGAAAATTTGATGTGCTAGTAGGGGTAAATCTTTTACGAGAAGGACTAGACTTACCAGAGGTTTCACTAGTAGCGATTTTTGATGCTGATAAAGAAGGATTTTTGCGCAGTGAAACATCACTCATTCAAACGATTGGTCGGGCAGCTCGAAATGTGATGGGGCGGGTAATTCTTTACTCAGATAAGACTACTGGATCAATGGAAAGAGCAATCCGAGAGACTGAAAGAAGACGAACGATTCAGCGAGCTTATAACAAAAAGCACCATATTACTCCCAAAACAATTAAAAAGAAAATTGAATCTATCGTTGACCATGAAATTAACCCCGTTTTATCAAGTGAATTTGTCAGACTGGAAACACTGGAAGATATCAATGGTTATATCCGACAAAAGGAAAAAGAGATGAAAGAAGCAGCTAAGAATTTGGAGTTTGAAAAAGCAAGTATTATAAGGGATGAGATTTATGAGCTCCGTAAGATAGGGAAGTAACCTCATTTTCCCTCGCTCTTGTAATTAAGGGAGAGGGCTAGGGAGAGGGTTTCAATGTTCAATAATATAATATTCAATGGTGTGCCATTTTGACTAAAAATATTTTTAATTTTATTGCTCGATTATTGAAGTGTGCATTATTTCAATTACAAAATTGTTTAAAATATCAGGTAAATCAAACCATAATTCCTTATCGGACCACCCGCCTTGTTGAAATTTAAGATTTTTATCTTGTGACCATTCTTTAATTTTTTCAATATCTCTAATGGGGTTATCTGATAAAAATGCGATATGTGTATTGATTTTAATTTCAATTGGAACATAGTCAGCACTCGTTTCGATTAGCTGTAAATCAATAGGAATAGGTTTTTGTTCTATATTACACCATCTTGCGTCGCCATTTCTATATGCGATATTACAACCCAGTAGCTTAAAAAGTTCCAATGTTAGCTCTAACTTGTTTGGTTTTATATTATAAGCGAAATGATGCAATCTTGCGTTAATGTTGTGCATAATGATGTATTTATAAGTCTAATTTATTTTAATAGTATATTCTTTTTACTTATTTTTCAATGTTTTTTAAATTAAATCATTCAAAAATTGATTAAAAATTTTAAATTCTAAATTAAAAATTCCAAATAGGGGGTGACAGTTTTTAAATTTTAGTGTATTATATGGGATTACCGTTAAAATTTAGAAATACTTAAATATATGCAAGATAAAATAATAGTTAAAGGGGCCAGGGAACATAATCTCAAAAATGTGAGCTTGGAAATTCCCCGTAATAAATTAATAGTTTTTACTGGATTATCAGGCAGTGGCAAAAGCACCTTGGCTTTTGATACGATTTTTGCTGAGGGGCAAAGGAGATATTTAGAAAGCTTATCTAGTTATGCTAGGCAGTTTTTAGGTCAGATGGATAAGCCAGATGTGGATTATATTGAGGGATTGAGTCCGGCAATTTCCATAGACCAAAAATCAGTTTCGAGAAATCCGCGTTCCACCGTGGGGACAATTACGGAAATTCATGATTACCTGCGTTTGCTTTATGCCAAAATTGGAATTCCGCATTGTCCAGAATGTGGTCGAGAAATTAGCAAGATGTCGATTGATGAAATCGTTGACCGGGCAATTGAAATTGGAGCTAACAAGGAAATTGAAATCATTGCTCCAGTGGTGCGTGGTCGCAAAGGGGAATATAGCACGCTTTTGGAAAATATGTTTAAAAGTGGTTATTCATCTGCCAGAGTAAATGGTAAAGAAATAAAATTAGCTGCTTGGAAGGAGGTCAAATTAGCTCGTTATAAAAATCATAATATTGATATTATTATTGATAAATTAAAAGTAAATGACGAAAACCTCAGTCGAATATTTGAGGGAATCGAAAGAGCTTTAAAAATTGCCAGTGGAATTGTATTGATAAAAAGTGGTAAAAAAGAAAGCTCATTTAATCAAAATTTAGCTTGCCCAATTCATGAAATAGAATTTCCAGAATTGGAACCAAGACTCTTTTCTTTTAACGCGCCGTTTGGGGCTTGTGAAGCTTGTGAAGGTCTGGGTACCAAGAAAGAGCTAGATGAGAAATTGATTATTCCAGACAATAATAAAACAATTGGCGAGGGAGGGATTTTGCCTTGGAGCTATAAGTCCAATAATTATCTAGGGACAATCATGCGAGCGGTGACTAATTATTATCATATTGCTGAAAATAAAAGACTTAAAGATTTAAGTAAAAAAGATTTAGACATTTTGCTCTATGGGGCTGAAGAAGCTGATTTAATTAGCGTAAAATATCATTTCAGAACAGGGGTGCGAGAGTATTTTATGACTTGGAAAGGGATTATCCACTGGATGGAGAGTAGGTATAGTAAAACCACTTCTGAAGCAGTGAGAAATGATATTGAAAAGTATATGAGTCAAAATCCTTGCTCGACTTGTAAGGGAAGTCGCTACAAAAAAGAAGTTTTGTTGGTAAAAGTGGGGAAGAAAAATATTGACGAAGTTTCTCGAATTAATATTGCGGATGCTTTAAGTTTTTTTAAGAATTTAAAATTAACTGCAACTGAGGAATTAATTGCTA
>Ga0209373_10002331_pt1 | contig 19302 bp, 15 predicted proteins | sample Higcelweek5metaG_FD_187173 | JGI IMG/M metagenome (GOLD analysis project Ga0209373, IMG submission 187173) | Freshwater pond sediment microbial communities from the University of Edinburgh, under environmental carbon perturbations - High... | ecosystem: Environmental > Aquatic > Freshwater >... | reverse complement strand
TATGCATTTCTTTTATTATTGTTTTATTTTTTATATGATTTAAATATTTTTTTAAATTAGTTTTACTTTCATCTATCAAAACAATATCTTCAAATATTATTGAACATATAAGTTGAAATATAACTAAAATAACAATAATAACTGTACATTCTCCAAAACCAGCTTCATTTATTATTGATCCAAATAATAATGGGATAATTATACTTATTATTGATTTTAATGCTGTATAAATTCCTGTGAATCTAGCTCTGTCACTATTTTTTACTCCACTTGATTCAAAATTATTATATATAGAATAATAAAAACCTTCTTCAAGTCCATATATTATTCCCATAAGGTATATATAATTTACTATTGATTCTTTCATTAATATTATTAGTAAAAAATATAATAAATTTAATAATATTCCTATTCTTAATAAATTAATTCTTTTTTTTGTTTTACAAATATTTCTAGTACTAAATATAACAAAATATACTACTGCATTAACAATAATATAATATATTCCTAGTTTAAATATGTTGTTATCTGAAATTTTTAAAAAATACATTATAAAAAAGCTGTTAACAAATATTTCTATTGTACTTTTAAGTAATCTCATTGCTGATAAAATTTTGTAATTCTTCATAATTCACCCTATTAACCAATATATCATAATTATTTACATTTGTATTTATTTTATAAAAAAAATAACTTTAAAAGTTATTTTATATATTCATTATGATAATTTAAAATTAAACTAGGTTTATATATAATAAGTATTAATCTTTTATATCATCTAGCAAGATGACTAGATTCAAGTATTTCATCTATCATTGAACAATTCATTCTTATTTGATTTCTTTGATTACTAATTTCATTCATGAATTTTTGAATTTGTTCTTTTGATAAATATTTAATTCCTGTTGCAATCAATGAAGTTTCAATCTGATCCAATTGACTTAAAACACTTTGAAAATCGTCTACTTCAATCATACCAACTTTGTTTATTTCAGAACTTGTTTTCATTAAATATTCCTGTAATTTTTGTTCAACTTCTTTATCATAGTTTTGAGTGATTGATTGTTGGTTTAATCCATTAATTTGATTAAATTTAATTACACCTTCGTGATCCCAGTCTGAACAAGCTTTATTTAGACCTGTTAAGTTGTGTAGTAAAGAAAATTCTTTACATTTGGATAATATTTCCCCAAATGCCCTTAAATCACATTCTGTTTTTGCTGTTCTCAACAAAGCATTCATATAAGATGAAATTTTAATAGCTGCTTCTCCTTTGCTCTCTTGTTTTAACATAAGCGGTAAAGCATCAGTAATAACTTGAATATATTCTTTCATATTTATTCCTCCTAATAATAATTTTACTATTATATTTTATACTAATTATTTTAATTATATCATAATATACAGAGTTTAGTACTAATCTATTTTAAATATTCCAACAACATCTTCAATAAATTTATTTTTAATATAGAAATCTTTATCTGTTGAATCTGTTATTAATTAATCCCATTAAAAGATTTGATATTTGTTATTTTATTCAAAAGATTTAAAACTGTTTTTTTTGATTTAATATTTATGCAATATTTAAATCTTAAATAATAACAAAAAAACTAGATATTACTCTAGTTAAGTTTAAAATTTATGGGCTTTATTTTTTTTTAGAAATTTCTTCTTCATAAACTCCTATTATTTTTTTAGATGTTTCACTTATTGAATATTTTAATACTGATAATTCAGTATTTTCTCTTATTCTTTCAATATAATCTCTATTATCATATAACTGTTTAATTAATTGTATTAATTGAGACATATTGCTATATTTTGCTCCATTATAATTATCAATTACAATATCACTATACAAAGAATTATTTACACAAACTACGGGTATAGAAGATGCTAATGCTTCAATAACTGTTAATCCCTGCGTTTCAGCTATAGAATTAGTTATAAAAGTTGTTGCCAATCTATAATAATTTGCAACTTCCTTATTATCTACTTCACCAGTAAATATTACATTGTTTAAATTTAATGTTTTTGCAAGTTTCTTTAAATTTTCTTCTTCCGGTCCTCCACCTACAATAACAACTTTCAACTTAGTACACTCTTTCAAATAAGGAATAATTTTAATTATATCATCAACACTTTTTTCTTTGCTTAATCTACCCAAGTTTAAAAGAACAAAATCATCTTCATTTATTCCATATTTTTGTTTTAATTCCAATGTTTCATTATAATTACCATCTCTAAATCTATCTAAGTTTATTCCATTTGGAATAACATCAATATCTCTTTTAATATTAAATTCATCATGCAATAATCTATAGCTAGTTTCGGATGGAACAATAATTCTATTCGTAGTTGCACTAAGATACTTTGTATATAATTTAACTGGATTCTTACTAATTTTTCCTAGCGTTCCACCAAAATTGCTATTTGCATATTCGATGTAATTACAGTGATAAGTTTGAATGTTAGGCTTTTTATTTATTTTAGAATATATTTTTGATAACAACCCTATTCCAAAATCAGAATGACTGTGTATAACATCTAAATCCAATTTATCAATCTCTTTAAATAAATCAGGATTATATAAGATAGGCGTTCTCAAATTTTGATAATAAATTGGTATACTAATTGATTGTAAAAAATGTTCATTTGAAAAATCATTGCTAAAACTATTATAATTATTTGTAATTACAAAGACATCATGACCTTGCTTTATAAGTTCTTCTTCCAATGTTTTTGTACTTACAGAAACCCCATTTATCATTGGAGGATAAACATGCGTAAATAAACCTATTCTCATAAAATCCCAACTTTCATATTTCGATTAATATTAATTAATTATATAAAAAAATTAATTTTTTTAACTTATACTTATTTCTATATTTATCAGCTATAAATAGTATATATTAAATATTATTTGAAATCAAATAAATCGTTTGATTTTTTATAAAATCACTTTATAGTTGCAATCAAATATATTGTTAGTTTAGTAAATGTCTAAACTCTAATTAAAGTTTTTATCTCTATTAAATTGTATTTTATATATATTAAAAGACATTTAACTTAAATAGTTATTTTATAAAAAAAAACTAGAGATTACTCTAGTTAAGTTCAAAATTGGTGGAGAATGAGGGATTCGAACCCTTGACCCCCACGGTGCAAGCGTGGTGCTCTAGCCAGCTGAGCTAATTCCCCAATTTCTAACGAACGAATAAATTATAACATATAGAAAATAATGTTGTCAACTACTATTTATAAAAAAAAACTTCAAATTGAAGTTTTTATATCTTATAATTATCTTCTAAAGAAAATTCTACATTTTCTTCTATCCATTCTTTTCTAGGTTCTACTTTATCACCCATTAAAACACTAACTCTCTTCTCAGCTAAAGCTGCATCTGAGATATTAACCTTAATCATTTTTCTATATTGTGGATCCATGGTTGTTTCCCATAATTGAGAAGCATTCATCTCACCTAATCCTTTATATCTTGAAGTTTTAACAGTTTTATTTTTAAATTTTTCTAAAACTTCTCTTCTATCATCTTCATCCCAAGCATAATAAGATTCTTTTCCACTTTCTATTTTATATAAAGGTGGACATGCTATAAATAGATGACCTGTTTCAATTAAAGGTTTCATATATCTATAAAAGAAAGTAAGTAATAGTATTTGAATATGAGCTCCATCATCATCTGCATCTGTCATTATAATAACTTTATCATAATTAACATCTTTTATATCAAATTCAGCTCCAGCTCCAGCTCCTATAGTATAAATCATAGTATTAATTTCTTCATTTTTTAGTATTTCTTCCATTTTAACTTTTTCAACATTTAGAACTTTTCCTCTAAGTGGTAAAATAGCTTGGAATTTTCTATCTCTTCCAGATTTAGCTGAACCTCCAGCTGAATCTCCTTCTACTAAAAACAATTCATTAACTTTAGGATTTCTAGATTGTGCAGGTGTTAACTTATCACTAATAAGTCTTTCTTTTTTATTTTTACCTTTACCATTTCTAGCTTCATCTCTAGCTTTTCTAGCTGCTTCTCTAACTTGTCTACTTTTAACCATTCTACTTAATATGTTAGTTGCTGTTTCTTTATTTTCCTCTAAGAAAAATTTTAATTTTTCAGAAACAATACTTTCAACTACATTTCTTGCTGTTGGAGAACCAAGTTTTCCTTTAGTTTGTCCTTCAAATTCTAATAAATTTTCAGGTATTTGTAAAGATATAATAGCTGTTATACCTTCTCTAGTATCTGGACCTTCAAAGTTTTTATCTTTAGCTTTTAAATATCCATTACTTTTAGCATAATCATTAAATACTTTAGTAAGTGCTGTTTTAAAACCAACTTCATGAGTTCCACCATCTATTGTTTTAACATTATTAACAAAAGATATTAAATTTTCAGAATAACTTTCTGTATATTGAAAAGCTACTTCTACATTTATTGATTCTTTTGTTCCACTCATTTGTACTACTTTATGTATAGCTTCTTGAGAATCATTTATATATTTAATGTATTCTTCTAAACCATTTTCATAATGAAAAATTTCTTTTTTATTATCAGTTATATCTTCTACTTCTACTGTTAAATCTTTAAGTAAAAAAGCACATTCTTGCATTCTTTCACATATTGTTGTATAAGAAAAATGTGTTGTTGAAAAAACTTCAGAATCTGGTTTAAATGTTACTTTAGTTCCCGTTTTACTTGTTTTTTCTAATTGTTTTAAAGGTACTACAGTGTGTCCGCCATTTTCAAAACGAATATAATATTCATATCCATCTCTTTTAATAGAAACTTCCATCCATTTGCTAAGAGCATTTACAACACTAGCCCCTACTCCGTGAAGTCCCCCAGACACTTTGTATCCTCCACTTTCAAATTTACCTCCAGCATGTAATATTGTATATATTACTTCTGGTGTAGAATGACCACTAGAATGCATTCCAACTGGAACTCCTCTTCCATCATCTTCTACGGTAATACTTTCATCTGGATTTATTGTTACTTTTATTTTTTTACCATAACCATTTATTACTTCATCGATACTATTATCAACGATTTCCCATACTAAATGGTGAAGTCCTCTTTTATCTGTAGATCCGATATACATACCAGGTCTTTTTCTTACTGCATCTAGACCTTCTAATATTTTTATCGAACTCTCATCATACTTTGCCATCTTTTATCACCTAATTTATTATAACAAAAAAAAAGAAAATATCAAAGTTTAATTGATATCTCTTTATATTATTATAATTCTTTTACTTTTTGTAATTCAAGTGATAAAGTTTTACCAGTTATTGTATCGGTAATTACTTCACCATTTGCTAGTTTATCCATTATTAAAGAGTAATTAATAGTACTCATAACAATTTTATCTTCCATAAAATCTAATATTAAACCTTTTTCTTCTGTTGTAAATTCAAAACCTCTTCTTATTGTTATTCCACTATTTATTTCTTGACTTTTTGATATAAAGTTTTCTGGAACAGATCTAAATAAGTAATGCTTATTTTTTAATGTTCTAACATAATTTTCGAAACTTCCATATTGTCCAGCATAATTATTCTTTAATACACTTAGCATATCAAAAACATTTAGTCTAGTTATCATAAAATAATCTATTACATCTAGTTCTTTATTAACCTTTAATTTTTCATAATCCACTTCTATAGACTCTTTTATTAAAACTATTTCCCTTTTTTCTAATTTTTCTTTAATTGCATTTAAAATTGCATTATCTTTATTCGCTGCCATAACTATTAAATCTCTAATATTTTTTATGGTGTATTTAATATTTATATGAGCATAATCTTCAATTGATAGTTCAGATAGTATCAAATCAATTATAATTACTCTCGCATTTTCAACTTCATTTTTTGAAAAATTATAACTTGAATTTACATGAGCCCTTTTAGTAACTATTTTTTCTTCTACTTCTTTGTTAAGTTCCTCAATAATATCAAATTCTTTTATTTCTCCATTCAAATATTTTTTACATTCTTTTAATAATTTTATTACAAATTCTTTATCTTTTGGAAAAACATTTAAATATGAATATATTTTTTGTTCTGTTAAAGCCTTTGGTTCTAACAATTTAAAATTAGGCATTACTCCATTTGTTATATCCTCTTTAAATTCTTCTATTATTTTTATATAGTTCCAATTAATTTTATTTGCTTGATCTCTTTTGCAAATATAAGCTTCATAATCATCTTTAGAAAGCTTTTTTGCATATGTTAAAAGTTTGCCGCGTAGGTAACCTTTTTCTTGCAAGTCATATTCATCAGTTTTAGTTTTCAAAAAATCATTAGCTTCCTTTATATCTAATTTCATATATTCTTTATATATTTCTTCTATTATTGTATTATCTATTTTCACAAAAAAGCCCCCTTTTAATAGGGGTTATTATAACATATATTGTATTTTTGTCAACATTTAGGTTTTATTAGCTGTACATTTCATTATAGTCTGCTGTAGCTTCTTTAACATAAGCATCTCCTCTACCACATTGTGGATGAGAAAGCGGACATCTTCTACTACAACCAGTACAAACCAAACTACCTAAGTAATCAAGTAAAGTTGGTTTATCTACTTCTGTTTCTGTAACAGATGCTGTATCAGAAGTAGTAGTATCTTCTTCAACTGTTGAATCTGTAGATGTAGTACTTGTATCTTCTGTAGTAACTGTAGAACTATTTGTAGTATCACTACTTTCATCTATAACTTCACCAGAATATTTAGTTTCATCTATTTTAGTTACAAATATATCTTTTACTTTTAAAGATATAGAACTTATTCCTATTAATAATATACTTACTATTATAAAAATATATGTAAATATTTTAGATTTATTTTTATCATTAAATAATTTATTAAAACTATTATTAAAAAATTTAAAATGCATTATCATATGAATACCAATTAATAATACAGATATATAAGATGCTAATTCATGTAAACTAGTAAATAGATATATATCATTAACATTTAAAAAAGTAAATAAATATTGTGATATTCCTACTCCTGTAATAGTTATAATTATAAAATCAATAAATAGTAATAAATCAACTATATATATTTGTTTAGTTTCTCTTTTAATTCCTGAATTAAATTTTTTAGTTATTGTTTTTATCCATTTGAAATTTAGTCCAAGATGAATAAAAAATAAAACCCATATTAAAATACCTAGTATTTCATGAATCAATACTCCTGATATTGCTACATTATATACAAAAAGCAATACAATCAACATAAGTATGTCTATTATAATCCTCATTTTTTTCATAATTCATCTCCTTTAAAAGTATTCTATCACACTTTTTTTTAAAAACTCATTTTTTCACAAAGGTTTCATTTTTAAAAAAAATTTATTGTTTTAAATAAAAGTTTCACATAAATAACATTGTTTTTATATTTTAAAGTGATATAATAACTAGCTAGTTGGAGGTTATTTATGGAAGAACTAAAAGAACTTGTAAAAGAATATGATAAATTATTATTTGATTTTGATTACTCATCAGACGATAAAAAACATAATAGAAAAAAAGCTAAACGTTTGTGGGATATTATAAAAAAGAAAAAGGATGTTTTAAAGGTAGCTATTAGTATAGAAAAACGTGATAATAAACTTAGTGATACTGTTACTGCTATTCATATTTGTTATTATATTTTAAATGATTATGCAAATAAAGAAAATGAGGATATATATTTAGAGCTAGTAAATAGTGTATATAGTAATCCTGATATTGCTTGTTTGTATGGAAATATGAATATGTCATTTTTACTTACTACACTACTTAATGATAATTTAGTATTAACTGGAGAACAAAAAAATTTTTTAGTAGAACAAGCTATGAGAAGACCTGGTACTGTTTTAACTAAAGATAATGAGGGAAATGTAAATTATCTTCACTATTTTGTTAATCAAAAGGAAGATATAAGATATTATATTTTAAAAAATAATAATTTTACAAAAGAGGAAAAAGAAAAATTAATTAATTTATTTTATGCTGATGAAAAAGAATTAGCAGAAGTTAAAACTTTACTTAAAACTGAAAAAGAATTACAAATGACAAAAAAATCTAGAAATTAATCTAGATTTTTTATTTACCATATTTATTTTTAAAGTACTTAATTAATGGTTTAACTGATATTTCTTTATTACACATTCTATCTATTATTTCTAAAGAAGTATAAGCTCCTCCATGAACATAAATATTATCTGTTAAATACTTAGTTATTTCTTTAATTTCATTGTTTTTTAATAATAAATCAATAGAACCTAGTTCTTTTTCTATTTGTTCATAAAACATTCCATCATATATTGAACCTAATAAATAAGAAGGAAAATATCCAAAATCACCATCAGCCCAATGAGCATCTTGCATTAATCCTTCTGAATCATTTTTAACTTCAATATTTAAATAATCTTTTGATTTTTTATTCCAAATTTCTGGTATTTCAGATACAGTTATCTTACCATTAAATATATCTCTTTCAATTTCATATCTTAATATAATATGCATACAATAAGTAAGTTCATCTGCCATTACTCTAATAGGATTGCATTCAGGAGTATTAAGTAATAAAACAAATTCATCAATTGTATAATATATATTAAGAATTTTTTTACACTCTTCATATATAGGTATCCAAAAATTTTTATTTCTTCCTAACATATTTTCATAAAATCTTGATTGACTCTCATGTAATGCAAAACAATTTGATATTGTTGTATTTTCATATCTTGATAAATTTGATGCTATATTTTGTTCATATATACCATGACCACCTTCATGGATAATTGTTGAAACAAAATCAGCTGGATTACTTACTTTTTTAAAAGCTATTCTTATATCATTTGGATTCATTTTATCCGTATAATCATGAGAACATATTCCTATAGTACCTCTATTTAAATCAAATCCCATATAATTTAATATGTAATTAGCACATTCTTTTAATTGTTGTTCTGTAAAATTAAAATTTGATTTTGTATTATCAAATAATTTATTTGGAATTAAATCAATTATTCCTTCTTTTAATTCTAAAAACAATTTATCAATTATTTCACTAGTAAAACCAGTTTCATATTCATTTAACATAAAATCATATAAATTATCTGATGATCCAGACATGTATATATAATATTGTTTTGTTAATTCAATAATTTTTTCTAAATATGGTTCATATATTTTATAATTATTTTTTTCTTTAGCTTCACTCCATACTAAAGTAGTTACATTTTTCATTTTAGAATATTCTTCATAAAATTCAGAAGGTATTTTTTTGAATTTTTCATAATTTTTATATAAATTACTTATATATCTTTTTTCACTTTCATCTAATAAATTATATTCAGGTGAGGTAATGGCATTATTTAACAATATTCCATAATTATCACTTGTTTGAAGTTCAAATAATTTCATTTCATGAATTGATATCAAATCAATTATATCGTTTTGAGCATTAACAGGAGCATTTATTCTTAATTCCCATGATAATAACTTAACAGTGTGTTGTACATCTGTTATTTCTTTTTGATAATCTAAAAATTCTTGCATAAAATCCTCCTAATATTTAAACAATTATATCATATTTTACTTACAAAAAAACTAACTCATTTTGAATTAGTTTATTTTAACTCGAAAATTCGAGGTTTTTTTATTGGTACCGACCAAGGGACTTGAACCCTCACAGTATTGCTACCAATGGATTTTGAGTCCACCGCGTCTACCATTCCGCCAGGTCGGCAAATAACATAGTAATTATATCATATGTTATTTTTATATTCAATTAATATTAATTATTTTCTTTATATTTTGATTCATACAAATCTTTTTCAGAATCTTCATTAACTTTTATTTCTTCCATCTTTGGTAATTTATCTACACTATCAAGTCCAAAGTAATCTAAGAAATCTTTAGTTACTGAATAAAGTATTGGTCTACCAGGAGTATCTGATCTTCCTACTTCTTTAATTAAACATTTACAAACTAGTTTTCTAATAATATGACTACTATTAATTCCTCTTATTTCATCTACAGTCATTCTATTAACTGGTTGATTATAAGCTATAATAGCTAGTGTTTCTAAACAAGCTTGACTTAAAACACTATCATCTTCTGTTTCAATTAATCTTTCAAAATATTCTTTATGATTTGGTTTTGTAGTTAATCTTAAGTAACTTCCATATTTTGTAATCATTAATCCTCTAGATTTATTATTATATGTGTTTTCTAAAGATGTTATTATTTCATTTAATTCTTCATCATTTACATTTAATATATCTTTAGCAGTATCTAATGTTAATCCATCTTCTCCTACTACAAATAGTAATCCTTCAAGTACGCCTTCTAACATATTATTCACTTCCTTTTAAAGATAGAACTATTCTACTAAAATTGTCTTCTTGTTTAATAACTAAATCACCTTTTTTAGCTAAATCAAGTATTGATAAGAATGTAACTACTACATATTCTTTAGTTATTATTTCAAATAATTCTTCAAAATTAATTTGTTTTTTTATTTTTAATATATTTCTTATTTCAATACTTCTAGCACTTACTGAATATTCTTTTTTAGTTATTTTGGTATTAATAGGTTGTTCTTCTTGTTTTCTTTCTATAAATTTTGAAAAAGCAGCTAATAAATCATCAAGCCCTACATCTCCATAATTAATTACTTGATCTTGATTTTTAAATTCATCTAAATTACTAGGTAATTTAGTATATATTTGTTTTCTAGTTTCTTCTAAATTTTTAAATTCACTAGTCATTTCTTTATATTTTTTATATTCTATTAATTTTTTAATTAGGTTTTCTCTTGGATCTTCTTCATATTCATCTTCTTCTATTTTACTTTTAGGTAATAATAGCGAAGATTTTATTTCTATTAGTTCAGATGCCATTATTAAGTATTCACTAGCTATATCTAAATTTAGAGAAGTCATTTCATTTATAAAATCTAAATATTGTTTTGTTATTTTTTCAATATTTATTTCTAATATATCTATATCATCTTTTTTTATTAAATGTAACAATAAATCCATAGGACCTACAAATTCATCTAAGTTTATTTTATAATCCATATATTCACATCCAAGCATAAATATTATAGCATAATATTTTATTAAAACAAATATTATGTTATAATTTATATGGTGATTTTATGAAAAAATTTAATATGATAAATGAAGGTTTTATATGTGAAAACTGTGGAGAAAATATACCTAAATCTACTTCTACTGCAAGAGATCATTGTCCACACTGTTTATATTCTAAACATGTTGATATTAATCCAGGAGATAGATTAAATCCTTGTAAAGGTTTATTAGTACCAAGTGGTATAGAAAAATTTAGAGATACATATAAAATAGTTTATGTTTGTAGCAAATGCAAAGAAAGACATAGAAATATTATAGATAAAGATGATAATATGGATTTAATTATTAAGTTATCTGTTTTAGACAAATAAAAAGAAGTTTAAACTTCTTTTTTTTACATTAATAATTTAGAAATATATGGAATAGCTGCAAGGGCTATAACTAAAACTATACCTAATACTAGGACAAATTTTAATGTTCCATTATCTTTAATACTTACCATTATATCTTCAGCTGCTATTTCATTGCTTCTATCTTCTTCATGATTTCTATTTAAAGATATTTTAGCATCTGGATGTTCCATTGGTTTATTGTGTGAAAATTCAGTTATTTCAGCATCTGTTAAAACATCTGATATTTCATTTACTTCTACTGGCATAACATTTTCAGTTAATCCATTAAATTTAAATTCAGGTGCTGTTTCTTCAACAGGTTGAACTTCTTCTATAACTGGTTCTACAGGAGATACCTCATTATAATTTGGTACTTCTGTTACAACAGTTTCTTCAACAATTGGCTCATCAACTGGAGCTTCCTCGTAATTATAAACTGGAGTAGTTTCAACTTCTTCAACTTCATTAACTGGTACTTCATTGTAAGTCGGTACTTCTGTTGCAATAACTTCTTCAACAATTGGTTCAACTACTGGTACTTCGTCATAATTGTAAATTGGAGTAGTTTCTTCTTCAATACTTTGAACTTCATTAACTGGTACTTCATTATAAGTTGGAATTTCTTCTTCAACAGATTCTTCAGATACAGTTTCATTTACTGGTACTTCATTATATATTGGTAATTCTTCTGTTTCTTCTACAACTGGTTCTACAGGAGATACCTCATTATAAGTTGGTACTTCAAAAACTGGAGTTTCTGCATCCTCTATTACAGGTACTATTGGAGATACTTCGTCATATACAGGAACTATCTCTTCAACAGGTTCAATAACTGGTATTGAACTATTTATTTCATTTACTTCCTCAAATAAAGGAACTACTGGAGTTACTTCTTCGTTATCAATTACATCATTAGTATTTTGATCAGTAAAAATGTTTAACTCTTCTTCTTTTTTAATATCCATAAGACACCTCTTCTATTTTCTTAATTATAACAAATATTAAATAAAAATAAAAGACTATTTATTCTATATTTCAATTAATTATTACCTTGACTAGACAAAACCTTAAAAAAATGGTATATTGTTGTAGTTGAATTTTATAAAAGCCAAATGAAAGGAGTATTAAATGAAATTATTACACAATGACGAAGCCAGAGAAGAAACTAAGGTATTTGCCTTAGGAGGACTTGGTGAAGTTGGAAAAAACATGTATTGTATAATGCATGGAAACGAAATTATTATTACTGATGCGGGTATAACTTTTCCAGGAAGTGAATTGATGGGAATCGATTACATAATTCCTGATTTTACTTTTTTAAAGAGAAATGAAAGCAAAATAAAAGCTTTATTTATAACACACGGACATGAAGATCATATTGGAGGAATACCTTTTTTACTAAGTACAGTAAATATTCCTGCTATATATGCTCCTAACCAAGCTGTGGGATTAATTAAGAAAAAACTAGAAGATAGAGGAATTGGATATAATAATATATTTATATACGATGAAACTACTAAAGTTAAATTTAAAAATATTGAAGTTGAATTCTTTAGAACAACACATTCAATACCAGATTCACATGGATTTGCTATTACTACACCAAACGGTTTAATAGTAACTACAGGAGATTTTAAATTTGATTTAACACCAATAGGACCAATGGCTGATATACATAAAATGGCTGAAATTGGTAAAAGAGGAGTTACATTACTTTTAAGTGATAGTACAAATGCCTTAAATGAAGGTATGAGTATGAGCGAATCTAGAGTAGATGATGCATTACAAGAAGTATTTAAAAAAGAAAAAGGTAGAATAATAATAGCTACTTTTGCTTCTAATATATATAGATTAAAACATATTGTAGATACTTGTAAGAAAAATGATAGAAAAATAGCTATATTCGGAAGAAGTATGGAAAATAATATAGAAATATCTATACAAGGTGGATATATTTCAAATAAAGAAATATTTGTTACACCAGAAGAAGCTAATAACTTACCTCCTAATAAAGTATGTTTATTATGTACTGGAAGTCAAGGAGAACCTTTAGCTGCACTTTCTAGAATAGCTGAAGGAACACATAAACAAATCAAATTACAAAAAGATGATATTGTTTTATTCTCTTCATCTCCAATACCTGGAAATGCTTTAAGTATATCTAGAATTATAAATAAATTATATTTAAAAGGAGCTCAAGTAGTTACTAACACTTCACTTAGTGATATCCATGCAACAGGACACGGTAGTGAAGAAGAATGTAAATTAATGATGAGATTAATGTTACCTAAATATTTTATGCCATTCCATGGTGAATATAGAATGCTTAAAAAACATGCTGAAATAGCTGTTATGTGTGATGTTCCAAAAGAAAACACATTTATATGTGGAAATGGTGATGTTTTATCTATTAATAAAGGTAAAATTACCAGAGATGGAACAGTACAAGCTGGAGATATCTACGTAGATGGAAATAGAATTGGTGATGTTGGTTCAATCGTTATAAAAGACAGAAATGTTATGGCTAACGATGGTATAATAGTTGTCATTTCAAATATTGATACAGAAAATGCTAAATTGTTAGGTAGAATTAACATAACAACTAGAGGATTTGTACAAGTAAATGAAAATGAAGAACTACTTAGAGAATTAGAGTATATAGCTAAAAAAGCTATAATATCTAAATTACAAATGCCAGTTAATTATATAGACATAAAAAGTGAAATCGTTTCTACTTTATCAAATTTTACATATGATAAAACAGGAAGAAAACCAATAATACTACCCGTAATAATGGATGTTAAGAGAAATTCTTAACATCTTTTTTAATATCTACTTGATTAATAGCATTTTATTTGATAAAATAGCTAAACACAACAGGAGGTATTATATGAGTAATTTATACACTGACATTATTAAAGAAAAATCTGATTTTTTACAAAAAAACAGCACTTATTTTCATAATGTTTATTTGAAAAAACAAAAATCTTTTAATTTGCTTGATTTTGAAGAAAAAAATTCTATTATCTATTTGAGAAGAATTTTATTTAGTCAGTTACCTCTTAAAAATTGCAATGACTATAACGACTTAATAGAATTAATTAAATCAAGCAATACAAGAAATTGTAATAGCAAAAGCTATATTAATTCAATTTTGGTTTTAAATGATATATTAATTAGTACAAACTATTTAATTGATGATGAAAATAGAAAAGCCGATAATAGAGATATAATTAGAAAATATCAATGTCATTTACATGAGCAAACAATATATATTGATGAAATTAAAGATAATATACGTATAGATGTTGAACATATAAAAAAAAAATCATAGTTAAACTATGATTTTTTTATTTTACTATCCAAGCATTTGGTATCCATCTTTCTCCTGTAGAACTATATGCACAAGGTTTACTAATTGTAATACCTTTTTCAACAATACTACTAGATGCACCACCATCTAAATTAACAGCATTATAAGCTTTATATTGTACTAATAAATCTGTTAATCCTGCCATACTAATTCCAACACTATATCCTGGTTGTCTTCCATCTATTACTATAAACAGAACAATTCCATCTTTTCTTTGAGCTAATGCTGTTCTAGGAGCTACTCCCCAACCACCATTACCTTTAGTAATAGATCTTTTACCATTTACAATTAAGAATGGTCCAAACTCTACAGCATCTTCTAAACCACTTGCTATAGCTTTTGTAGCTGATTCTTTTGTTAATACTAAGATATTATCTTTAGTAAAACCAGCTAATCCTCCACCCCAACCAGTATCTACTCCTTGATAAACTATTTTAGAATCTTTAATAACTGTTCCAGTAGGTGTACCACCGTTTCCAGTACCTCCACCATCTGCAAAACCTCCAGCATTTATAGAAACTAAAGAGTCATATTCTATAGACATTTCTTTAAGCATTTGACCTCTATTAGATAGGTATTTAGAAGTAACAAGTTCTATTTTAGATGGATCATAAACAACCGCCATAAATCCTTTATATCCTGTTCCTTCTAATTCTATTATTTTATATACTTGATCTTTATCATGTTCTAATATTTGTTTTTCATATTCAGACTCATATTTATCTGTTTCAACTATAGAATCTAAATCTATATCTCCTATATTAGTATTTTCATTAACTTCTTGTGTATAATTTTGACTTAATACTTTATTAATTAAATTATCACTATATAAAGTTCTAGCTAAATAGTGATGACTTTTAGTAGTCATTGCTGTTGTAATTAATAAATCCCTAAAATATGATATTGGACCATATGTACAAAATAGGAATATACATGCCATTACATCTAATACAATAAACAATATTACAAGTTTATTTTTTTTTGTTTTATTTTTCATATTACTCCTATCCTACTATATATGGATCAGATATAGTACCAGTTCCTACTGTTAGATTTTTATTTACATATATAACTGGTCTTACTTTTAATTTATTTTCCATTAAACTAGAATATATAGTTGAATCTGCTTTTATAGAATAAACCATATCTTCATTAGATGGAGTAAATAAATAATATTCACTTAAATCTGTAGTATATAAATCTGTAACATTCATTAATCCTACTTTAGATAATACATTAGTATCATATATCTTAGTATAATCATATTTAGTATCTTCATTATAAGATCCTGTATACCAAGTTCCATTTTCTACTAAAGTATTATTTGTTAAACTTTTATAAAAAGTATTATTTAAATAATAAGCTAGTGAACTAGTATCTTTTACATTGTATTTATTAGCTGAAGTTGAGAAAGCTCTAGTAACTTCTTTATTACTAATAGTTAAATAATTGTTCATAGCTAGTTTAACAGAAGTATCATTAACTTCTATTATTTTCCAAGTATAATTACTATATTTAACATAATCTCCTACACTTACTGTAGAGTCATTATTTATAATATAAGGGTCTTCTTTTGTACCTGTACCTGATATATAATCTAGATTAGCTTTTAAATTAATAACAGGTCTAACTCCATAACTATAATATGTACTAGCATTATTACCTTCATCATTTACTCCACCTTTATCAAATACATACCAAGGTGATGTAGTAGATGGGTTTATTAACCACCAGTATTTACCAGTATTTAAGTAAGATTCATAACCTAGTGCATCTTTATATTCTGCATATGTTAATAATCCAACTTTTTCTTTTACTGTTTTTTTACAAGTTGTTTTACCTTCTACTTTATCAATACAGAAATCTTTACTTTCTAAATATAAATCTGGATCTATTAAACTATTATAAAATATTCCACTATATTCTTCTTCAGTAGAGTTTAGATATTTTCTAACATATGATGTTTCATAGTTATTATCTATACCCCATACTAAAGAAGAAACTGAATCATCAGTAATTAATTTAATAGTTTGATCTTTATTAACTTTAACTATTCTAAATAATCTTCCTGAATAATAAACATAGTTATTGCTAACATTACCTTTAAAAACATATTCAGAATTTTCTAAATATAATCCTGATCCTTTAGCTACTACTTCTTCTTTTATTATTTTAGTAGATAAATAATTGCTAGTAACTGCATTATTAGTTGGATTTTCTTCTTTATAATATTTTATAAAACGATATCCATATATTGTTATTAAAGATAATATAAATATTAATGATAATATAATAAATATATTATTTTTTTTACTTACTTTTTTATTTTTTTTTTTAAATTCTACTAATACATTACCATCCATTTCAGTAGGTATTTTTAAACCTAATATTGATAACATAGTAGGTGCTATATCAGCTAATTTACCGTCTTTTAAAGTATATTTACTATCTGTTATAATAAATGGTACTTTACTTGTTGAATGAGATGTTACTACTCTTTCATTATCATCTAACATGTAATCACTATTACCATGATCTGCTGTTAATATTAATAATCCATTACTTAAACTTACTTTATCAAATATTCTTCCAACACATTTATCTACAGTTTCTACTGCTTTTATAGTAGCTGGAATAGAACCTGTATGTCCTACCATATCTCCGTTAGCTAGATTTAAAATAATTACATCATAAATGTTTTTATCTATTGCATCTAATAATTTATCTGTAACTTCATATGCACTCATTTCTGGGTCTAAATCATATGTAGCTACTTTAGGAGAAGATACTAGTATTTGATCTTTTCCTGGTAATTCTAATTCTTTTCCACCATCAAAAAAGTAAGTAACATGTGCATATTTTTCTGTTTCAGCTATTCTTAATTGCTTAAGTCCTAAACTACTTATATATGGACCAAACATATTATCTAAACTTTGATGATTAAAAGCTGTTAAACTTATTAATTCATCACTTACATGAAACATAGTAACTAATTTAATATTATTAAATTTTTTAGTTGGAAAATCTATAAAATCTTTATTGCTTATAGCTTTAAATAATTCTCTTAGTCTATCTGGTCTATAATTAAATACTATTAAACCATCATTTTCACTAATAAGTCCTTCTTCATTTACAATAAAAGGATTTATAAATTCATCTAATATATTATTAGAATAGTTTTCTTTTATATGTTCTTTATAATTAGGTATTATTTCTCCATTACCATTAACTATTACATCATAAGCTTTTTCTACTCTATCCCATCTATTATCTCTATCCATTGCATAATATCTTCCTGATATAGTAGCTATTTTACCTATTTTAGATTCAGCTATTTTATTTTCTAATTGTTCTAAATATAATAATCCTGAATCTTGAGATGTATCTCTTCCATCTAAGAAAATATGAAAGTACACTTCTTCTACATTATTCATTTTACACATATCTATTATACTAAATAGTTGATCTATATGAGAATGAACTCCTCCATCACTAAGTAATCCTAATATATGTAATTTAGAGTTATTGTTTTTAGAATGATTAATAACTTCTAATATTTGTTTATTTTCAAAAAAAGTTTTTTCTTTTATACTTTTATTTATTAATTCTAAAGGTTGGTAAACGATTCTACCAGCTCCTATATTTCCATGACCTACTTCACTATTACCCATTTGACCACTAGGAAGTCCTACTTGTTCTCCACTCGCTTCTAATAAGCTGTGAGGGTATTTATCCCATAATAAATCTAATGTAGGTGTATTAGCGGCTAAAACAGCATTTCCATGTTGTTCTTTTCTGTAACCTATTCCGTCCATTATACAAAGCACGATTGGTTTCATAATATCCCTCCAATTCTACTAATCCATTATATCTTATTTGAAAATTAAAATCTATATTTATAGAAAAAAACTCATAGATTTTTTTCTATGAGTTCTTAAAATTTCCAAACATCATCATCTTCGTCATCTTCACTTAATTCTTTGTTTAAAGCTTCAATACTAGGCAATTCTGTATTCATTTTATTTTCTTCTGTTTCTTCTAAATCATCTTGAATTTCTTCAGTTTTAACTGGTTCTAATTCTTCTAATTCTTCAGTTTCAACTGGTTCAACTGGTTCTACAGTTTCAACTTCTTCAAGTGGTTGAATTTCTTCTGGTTGAACTTCTTCAATTGGTTCAACTATTTCTTCTTCAACTTCTTCTGTTTCAACTGGTTCTAATTCTTCTTCAAAAGCAAAATCATTTTCTACTTTTGGATTTAAATCCATTTCATCTTCTTCTTGATAAACTTCATTAGTTTCTTCTTCTGTTTCAGTTTCTTCATAAGGAAAGTCATTTACTACATTAATTTCTTCTTGTACAACTTCAGTTGATTCTTCTGGAACCACTTCTTCTAAAGCTACTTCTTCTTTAAC
>Ga0209373_10002329_pt1 | contig 19313 bp, 23 predicted proteins | sample Higcelweek5metaG_FD_187173 | JGI IMG/M metagenome (GOLD analysis project Ga0209373, IMG submission 187173) | Freshwater pond sediment microbial communities from the University of Edinburgh, under environmental carbon perturbations - High... | ecosystem: Environmental > Aquatic > Freshwater >... | reverse complement strand
GTAAAGGTATACGTGCCTGCCTTTTTCGCTGCCAAAAGGCAGCGTTGCAAAAGTGCCTCTGTCGCAACCTCACCTTTCGCGCCCCAGATGTATCCGTAGCCAGCGTCGCGAATCCCACGCGCTGCAGTTACAAAATCGGTGTTATTCATCTGTGTTCGCCCCTTTCTGCGCGGCATCTACCTCGCCCTCGGCGAGCATGTAGACCATGCAAGACCCCACCGCGCCGAGGATACCGACAACCTGTGCTACCTGGCTATCTGTGATAGTCCCAGTCGCGGACAGGACAGATACCGTTAGTGATGCTAATAGCGCCCAAAATTTTCTGCTTGCAAGTTTCTGCTTCCAATTAATTTTCATGTTCGATTTCCTCCTCGCCCGATTCGGGCTTCCTCGCGGCTTCATAAACGATGCCGCCCTTTGTATTCTCTTTTTCTGCTTTTTTAAGATAAAAGGCTAATACGGCGGTTAAGCTAGCCTCGACAGATGGGACTAGATATGCAAGCGCCGAAGCGTCTCGCAGATCCCACATGAGCCAACACGAGTACACTAGTACGCCGAGCGAAACGAAAAAGACCGCTGCTACAGCGATCTTTGAGAATGATCTTTTCTTTCTTCTTCTAGTCATTTCGATCCTCCTAAAAATTGGCGGCTGCGTTGTGACGCATTTGGTCGTCCTGTTTGTGCTTGACCTGAGAGGCATATTTCATTGCTTCTGTCGTCTTCCCGTTACATTTTCCGTTCTCTAGCATTTCTGAAGCCATTGCTGTTGATAGGGACAAGCTAGCGTTAGTTGTTTCAAGCACGGACACTAAAAAGTCAGTGCGCACCTGCTCGCGAACTTCTTGGCGCTTCGCTTGCCGATTAATCACGAACGTCATTATCAAGCCCACGACTATCGCCGATACAAGGGATGCTACTATGCTGTAGATTGTGCTCATTTGACCTCCTCTCATACGCTTAGGCCTAGGCGTAGGCGCGAATAATATAGTTCATGACAACAGTCGGCTGTATGTTGTTGTGCGCAGATCCTGCGCCAGAGTTTGACGTCGCGACTCCGCCCGGAGTACTTCCGCCACCGGCACACGCGACATGACGATTCGGCGTACCATTCATTTGGGCGCCATCCAAGTAACCATTACTAAATCCATGATAATGCTGCCCGTTCTGCTCCCCTGTTAAAGCAACGGTCTCAGATCCTACCGCCGCTCCCAAGGTGCTAAATGTACCCGATGCCGTCTTCCCGGCAACTACTTTCCCACGCAGGTTTGGCAGCGCGAAAGTCGTCGAACCGTCCCCTGCCCCATATACCGTGCCTAGAACCGCAAACAGATCTGCGAAGGTAGATCGGCTAAGCAGAGAGCCGTTGCAGAGCAAGAACCCGACTGGAGCTGTTGCTGTCGGCCAGATCTTGATCTCACCGACAGGACTATAGCTGTCGACGTATGCCTTGTTAGCGATGTGCGCTGCCGACGTAGGCGTTGGCACAGATTTGTATCCCGTTATTGTTTCGTCGCCAGTCAGGCGTACCGTATTCGCGAGGGCACCTAGTGCTTCTTCAAATACGGTGAATTCGCTTGAAGAGGTGATTTCTGTATCGTAGGCCTTTGACGGGACGACTGTTACATCCAGATCGATCGTGTTATAGACTTCACCGGTGCGAAAGATCTGGATATAACAATCGGACAGCTTGCCTGCTTCGATTGCTAACTGTTGCGACACTATGCATTTAGCATGTCCGTCAGATTGCAGCATACAATAACTCACGACTACGGCCCCCGAAGGTTTTGTAGCATTCAGCGCGCCCGTACAACCAGAGAAGTCAACAGGGATGCCGTTGTTTATAATCAGAAAGTCAAGCTGCACACCGTCAATCGAGCCTTGCTTAAGCCATATTTTTTGTGCTGATTTAAGACCCGTATCAATGCGAATTGGATAATTGATAAGTGCCATATATTTACCTCCTACGGCGTGAATCTGTAAATTTTGACCCCGTTAAAATCTGTGTAGAATCCCCCACTGTCGCATCCAGCAAGCATGTTCCCATTTTTAATTAACTGATGCGGACTACCGCAAGCGCGGCTAATAAGAGTTAAATCACTTGCAGATACATTGCCGTCATGATTGACATCCATCTTGGGATACTGCGCAAAAAGCGTAAGATCTGTGCGTAATACATATGCCGTGACTAGATCTAGATCCTCTTGATCAACGTAGCCATCTTCGTTTATGTCGTACGGGGATGTAATCAGGATTCCGTTCTTGATGTATATTTGATCGTATCCGTCGATTGACAAAGTAAATGGATTAGCAGCAGACATCTCGACTCGCATTGCGTGTCCTCCGACGGTTCCCTCTGCCACGAAACCGTCCGTCCCGTTGGCTGTGATCATATGATCTGAAGTACTACTCTTTGACTGCAGTCCGTGCTCGTGCGTGATGGATACGGAATTATACTCCGCACCTTGCTTAACAGTCGTAGACACTTCCGCAGCAAGGGCGGCGGCGGCTGATTTGCGCTTAGCATTCGCGGCAGTGAGCGTCTCCCTCGTGTCGCCCAGCGTCAAACTCAGGATCCCTGGGTTAGCAAGATCTATATCTATGCGTGATGCAAGAAATTGAGTATTTAGCTCGTGCGGTAGTGATACGACAGTGATCCAATCTCCGAGAGAGATTTTGTCGGCGCTCAAATGCAGCTTCGACAGGTCTGCTGCCGTGAGCTTGATTGATAGCGCTGAAACAAGATTGCTCGCTAGCCACTCCTGCGCTTTCGCGAGCAGAGCCTGCGGCAACGTTACATCGGCCCACTGCCGCGTCTCGTATATTCGACCATATTCCGCGATGCCCGACGCGTTCTCCACGTAGTCTAGTCCGCCATTCACTGATTCGACTGTCAAATATTCATCGCTGTTATCCTGCTTTGCCCCGAACGGAATTAATACCGTTCGTACTGCCGTCGAATCGATGTATTGTGTTAGGTCGACTAGATTTTTTCGGAATTCAATTTTCTGACCACAATCGCTCGCGAAATCAATGAGATAATCCAGATAGCTCAGGCTATTATCGTGCCGAATCCGAACATACCCTCCGTACGAATTAATTAGTTCATCGGATAGGATCGAGAGCGTGCGTACTGGTGCCGTTGCTTTTAGCACTATTGTTTCGTTCGCCCCGACAGTAACGCTGCCAAGATGGATTCGCTTGCGTTCATCGACTTGCTGGTTGTGATTCTCGAGCAGGAGAGACAGAAATCCGCTTATTGATCCAGAATAGTCATATGATCGAAGCATTGAATCAAACAAAAAGGCAAGATCTCCCTCGCAAGTGATCTTGCCCGTTTTGTAGAAATCTGATTCTTTCGTGACGGATCTCCCCCGAAAGATCAGACATCCATCGTCAAATACGTTGAGGTCTGATGCGAGCGGTCTGATCTGCTCGCGATTCGGATTTGTAGTGGGCACACTAAAGGTCAGCGTGCCCGCTTTATTAACCTCAAGAGATAGGCGGGGTGATATGAGTTGATACCGAGAGCGCGGATCGTGCAGCGTATATTCCGTGCCGTTCGTGATGCATGTGATTTTATACACTAAAGCGCCCCCTCTCTGTACCTAATTACGACTTCGCCTTCCGTTCCGCTCGCTCCAAGGGCCAGCGTATTGGCCCCTTCGACGAGGAAGATATCAGTAGTTTCATTTTCACCTTGATCCAACGTATATGTCTTCCCGTTAAATACGACAGGCATCGTGACGCTACTGCTAATTGTCGGTATTGTACCCATCCTGCCGATATAGATCGTCTGTGACGTCTCACCCATCACAGAGACACGCACCTCTGTCTCTGTGATCGAAAGTCGAAAAGGATATACGTCTCCCGTGATCGTGATCGAATTAATCGCGTCTGCTAAGCTCGCATCGACGGCGAATCGACCAACGTAGTAGTGTGTTGAATCGAAGTCAAAAGTAACGTTTCGGCTCTGCCCGTGCAGGTAAGCGAGGATCTCAGATAACAAGTCTGACCAGTCGTCAATATCTTCAATTATGCTGGCCGTAATAACGATCTTTCGATTGTTGTACGCCACATACCCGAACGCTTCTGTTAAATCAAGCAGGCCGTCCGCGCCGGGGATGCTTTGAGTCACGAGCTTAGGCGTGGGAAGCGAGACAGAAAAAGCCTCAATTCGCAGCCCCCAATCGTCTTTTAAGCTTTTGATTCCATCAAAAACGGCGTCTGCATAGTCTGCCATCATGCCCCCCTTTCTGCTGCCGTATCGGCAGATCCCAAATTCTGATCGACGTATTTCGTTACGACGTGTCCAATCACTTCGCCGTCTGCTTCCACTGTCATTCCCTCAAGTGCTTTCGCGTTAGCGGCCGCAAGCGCGTCGTAATCGATCGTGCTAATTCCAGTATTTATCTGGTTAATAATCGCCGATGATTGCGACGTCTCTGCAGTTTTCGAGAGCGCAGGCTGTCTGATTTGCGATGTAAAATCAGACGCAATACTGCTAGGAAAATCAAAGATGTCAGTTGTCAGCTGATCGTTTACCTTCTCCGCTTCCGTTTTTAGAGGCGAGAACGTTTGATATCCCAATTTAGCCATCACGACCGATGGGGAATGTATGTCCATTGTTTTAGCATATGCCGCCGCGATCCCTTTTGCGGCCTCTGAAGCCGCGGTGTAGGCACCTGGAGAATTCGCTCGAAGCGACTCCACTAGCCCTGCTATTGACTGCTCACCGAGTGTGTAAAAGGTTTCGTAGGGATCGCCGTAGGCCGCGTATATTGCCGCGAAGGTATCAGATGCAGCGACTTCGGCAATTGTCCCCTTTGACTCCCACGTGTCGACCCAGCTTTGGAGCTCCTCATCAGTCATCGCATTTAGATCCGTAATGAGCGTTGTGTAAGAGGGCCCTAGAGTCTCAAGATAAGATAGCAGAGCGTCAGGAACACGGCTTGATAGGCTCTCGATTTGATCAAGATAGTCCATTTCATCCGCGATTTGCTGTTCCCAGTTAGCTTGCGCTTGCGCTGCTGTGAGTTTGTTTTGCTCGATGCCATTCTGCTCGATCGTGCCCATCTCATCGTAGTGATCTTGAATCGATTGTTCGAGGGCCTCTTGATTCGCTTGCCGTGTTGCTAGCTGTTCTTCAAGCTCTTCTGCAGTTAGTTCCGTCGTTTCTTGCTCTGAGGCAACAAGATTTCCGTTCGCGTCGGTCATTAACTCAGTAGATTCGGTCACGTATGCTTCCAGATCCTGGATAGACGCAGAGTTAATGGCATATTGATCTGATAGATCATTTAACGCGGAGGCTTGATTCTCGTATGAGTCGACCGCGGTTTCGCCGCCTAATAGTGAAGTGACCGAATTCGCAGCGAGGCTAGCGAATGAGCCAGACACCTCGTCTGCAGCAGCTGTCTGTGCATCCGCCGTACTCTTTGACTGTTCTTCGATTTGACTCTCAAGCTCGAGCTGTTCCGTATAAAGCTCGACTAATCTCTCCTGTGCTCCAGCTACTTTAGCTTCTTCAAGCTGCGATTCGATCAAATTATCTACTGATTCCTTATTTTTGTTAAGCAGTCCGGTCTGCGCGTCGATGGAAAGATTCATGTCCGGATAAAGGTCATTTAACTGGTCGGAGATCGTTACCATCTTCTTTTTTTGTTCCGCTGATTTATTCTCAACGCCGTTTAGGTCGTATAGCTCAGTCGCTAGATTTGATGCAGCAGCTGCGGACGTCTCTGCCGAAGCCACGGTCTCGTCATATGCTTGCTTACTCGCTGTGACGGAGCTAACTAGATTATTTGAAGATTCGACTACGGCATCGTTCGTCTTAGTTGAATCTAGACTGATCGCTGCATATGTGCCAAGAGCAGTTACGAGTCCTGCGATTAGCGTGACTACTAATCCGATTGGATTAGCGGCCATCACGGCGTTAAGCCCTGCCTGCGCGACTGTAGCGGATCCGGTAGCCCCGGTAAGAGCCAACTTCGCTGCGGTTTCGCCGCCCGTTTTATAGGCTGCCGCAACCGACAGTACGTTTGAGACCTCTTGTATCGCGGTCGTTGCGAACACAACCGCTTTATAAGCTACGATCGCCGCGACGAGTCCCGCGATGACTGAGATTAACGTCTGTCCGTTTTCAGATGCCAGTTCTACAAGATCGATGATTGGTGACAGTGCAGGATATACTTTCTTGACCTCGTCGATTAGTCCTTCCATTCCGTTTTCATCAAAGGCTTTTGAAAATTTATCAACGGACTTGATTGTATCTGGCAGCCATTTCGTCTTAATTTCGTTCGAAATCGGTTCAAGAACTTCGCCTAGAAGGCTGTTGGCATTGTCTTTCAAAGTTGAAATCATACCGTCTGTCGTCTTAGATGCTGTCTCCATCCCTTTATAAAACTGCCCACCCTCGGAAGTCGCGATCTTAAATGCCCCGGTGAGCTCATCTGCAGAAATCCCGCCATCTGACATGCGGTCCGTCAGCGTACTCATTGATTCGCCCGTCTGTTCGGCTATGATTTTCAGTGGATTAAAGCCTGCCTCTATCATCTGCTGGCAAGTCTCTCCGGTTAACTTCCCTTGCGACGTCGCATTGCCGTATGCCGTTGATAGCGTGTCAAGCTTCTGAGAATTTCCTAGAGATACATCCCCCAGCATCGTAAGAATGCTGGTCGAATCTTCGGCTTGTATTCCAAAGGCAAGGAGGGTCGTAGTTGCGGAAGCGAGATCCGACATTTCAAATGGCGTTGAAGCTCCTAGTTTCTTGAGTTCGTTTACCTTGCTAACCGCGGCCTCTTCGCTCCCCAGCATCGTAGTGAAATTAGCGACATAGTTCTCCATCTGTATGTTATACTTGATGCCCTGTACGGCCAATCCACCGATCGCTGCTGCTACGGCTGCGATGTCAGCTATGGCAGCGGCTGACATCGCCGCAGCTTTAGACTTTAGATCTGTAAACGACTTGTCCCAAGAATCTGCGGATTCGTCCGCTTCTTTTTTTGATTTTTTAGCGATCTCTTCGGCATCTGCAGTTACAGAGGATTTAGCTTTGTCGCTTTGCTGCGAAATTTCAGCAGATGCGTCTTTTGCGTCTTTTTCCATTTTTCGAGCGGCGGAGTCGGAGTAAACGCCCATGTCATCATATGCTTTTTTGTATGCGGACGGAATGCTTAGTCCTTGCCGTTGATATTCTTCAGCCAGTTTTTTCGCCTGATTTTTGAGCTCTTCTACGGATTTTCCGCTTTCAGCGGCCATTTCTGCGAATGATTTTTTTATCGAGGCAGTTCCAGAATCAACAATTTGGACGGTTTTCTTAATGTCGGATTTCGCCCCTGACTGATCAATCTCCGTTCCGATCTTAATCGTTCCGTCATTCATGTCCTCAGCCTCCTTTTGATCTACTTCTGTGCGCGGCCTGTACTCGTGCGATGAGATCGGCATCCCGTGCCGATAGCGATGCTCGCGCGTCCGCGGTACAGATAGTTTTCAGCGCGTATCTCTTTTTTTGTTCCGCGTAAAATTTCTTCTGATTTTTTGACACCGCTGCCAAATCGATACTGCGATACATCATGATCTTGCAGATTTGATGTGTATCATCAAGAGCATCAAATAGCGCCTTGAAAAGCCACCAATGCAGATCTTTTGACGACACAGTCACTAAATCAATTTTATACTGTGCCAAGAAAGCCGCATATATTCGCCCGCCATCAACCTCAAAATCATAGCATCGTGTAGTACTGCGAGATCCGGATTTGATAGTTTCTTTTTTTTCGCCGCCCCGGTAAAAATCCAATAGCGCGATAAACGCATCTGCTATGTTCTGCGGTATATTGTCAGCATAGAAAAGGGACAGGCTATACAGAATTCGGTCTGTGTCGCTAATTTCGCCGTCGAATATACATGCTTCTATCTGTATGAATGTTCTATATCCGTAATTCACAGCATAGACAATTCCGTCTATTTCTACCGATTCGGGCAACTCGCCCAGCAGTATGCCCACTTATTTGATCCTGCCTTTGCTGTATTTGTCATTGAGTTGTTTCCGCGCACGGAGACATTGGGCAGTCAGCTCATCCACGAACTCGAGAACCGCGGCATACGAGGTGATATCTCTTACGACGTCAACGCCAGTTACGAATACGAAAAAGTCTTTCACGGCCAGCACAATATCGCGCTGTATTTCCCACCCCTCTGTATACGTCGTTCTTAAGATTTCTTGGATGCCTAGGTTCATGATCTTCTGCCCGTCTGTGACTTTCTTGATGTTTACATAGTCTGTTGGGTCAAACGGAAATTCTACGTTATTAATATTCATACGATCGCCTTTCATTCTTTCGAATAAAAATTTGCTGGGTGCGTATTAAGGCACCCAGCAAATATAGTTAAGCACCTGTAGTAAAGCTGCTAATTGCTGTAGCGAGAGCCTGTCCATAGACATCTTGCACTCCGGATACTATGACCGAGTGCTTTGTCGATGCCGCCATCTGCGTCGCACAGGTGAGCGTGAGTATCTTGCGAGTTGCATCCCAAGTCTTTGTTAGCTCGGAGATGATCGTGCCAAGAGCGGCATTGATCAGGATAACACCATCCCCGCTCGCGATAGCGTTGTTAAACGTTAAAATAATGTCAGACGATCGACTGACACCTGTAGCATTCGCGGCGGGAGAGACAGTTGACAGCGCTACCGCGCTGATCGATGACGGAGTATACGTGAATGCTGTCGGATTGCCGGAACAGGCGCGGAATTCCACATCAATCTTAGCTGTGTCGCCACCGTTGCCGCCTCCGTCGGAATTGACGATGATCGCGACTCGTCCCTGCTCCCCTTTGCCAGTGACCATGTTGAAATAGACATAGTCCGTCTCGACTGCCTTTCCTGTGCCATATTTGATAGCATGCCCGAAGATGTAGTCTTGTACGACATCACCAAAATATCGATCTCCCGAGAGTTTGAAAGATCTCTGGTTACCCGTCTTAGTCGTAGCGAGTCCCATGCGAATGTACGTCTTGTCCGACGTCTTTGGGTTTAACTGCGCGTCTACGCCCTCGACATAAAGGCCAACAACGCCATACGCGCCGATTTCGGCAGACGAAGCCGGTGTCAAATTGATAGCGAGTACAAATTCGTCATTAACTGCTGATCCCACATAGCCTGGGTCAAACGTGATCCCTGATAAGAGTGTTGATAAAATCATTTTTTAGTCCTCCTCGTAATAAATAACTTCGCACTGCAGCATGTATTTCGCTACGGTGCCGGCTTCATTGATCTCTGCCAAATTCGGCATGTTCTGAAGTGATGCGATCTTCTGTGTCTTGCATTTCGCACCGAAGTCCGGAAAGACCTTCGCCCTGTTTTGGGCATCAATCCAGTCTCCGAAGGCCTGCGCTAGGTTGAGCGAGATAAGGTTAAGATCATCTGTTCCCTGCGAGTAGGCTAAAGACAACAGTATCGCAAATCCGTAAGCCTTAACTCCGGAATTTCGCAGATACCTCTTAACCCACTTGTCGGAATAGGTCGTAACAAATCCGACCGTATCAGGCGTGTCAACCGAATAGTTAACCCCCAGAGCGTTGCCGAATATCTCCGTGACACGTGGCTCGAGATAGGCCTTCATGATGTCGTGCTTGCTCATTTCTCAGCCTCCTTTCAAAGTAATAAACTTCTGCACCGCCTTAGTCAGATCGGGCATCCTGGCGGTTTTCATGGCTTGATCCCAATGCGATGTAGCGGTTGCTTTCGAGTATCGAAGCTTTTTTTCTGTCGGAACCTTGTACTCTCCGCGCGAATAAGAAGATCCCGTGATTGATGACACAAAAAGAATGCCCCCGAACTGATACCGCGAGTATGGAGACAAGTAGTGAACCACTCCGCCACCATTCTCGACATATGTTCGGACATCCTTGATCATGATGTGATTGAGCTCGGGCACATAAGGCTGCATGAGCTTTCGGGCTTCATTTGCCATGAATAATTGAACTTTGTCACCGCCTGTAGTTTCTTCAATGATTTCTTTCTGCGACTTGTTAAAATCAAAACTGATCTTCTGCCCCATATCAGCCTCCGAATCGGTAATGCAACTGGATCGCGCCCGAGTTGTCGGAAAAGGCCGTCACCTTGAAAGCGTTCGGCTTGTTCCGGCTCAGCACTTGTGCGGCCGTGTTCGGCGAGGCATTACTGATAGCCTCGGCTGAATTCCCCAGGATGATTATGTCTCCCAAGTTGCCCGTAAAATACTGGCCCCTGGATGCCGCATGGAGTTTAACCCACTCGGCGTAGGGCTTGTACCTTGTCGATGCAGGAACACGCACGGTGTATGTCCCGGCCATCTGCGAAGATGTCCCGGACTGGATCGCGTTCTGCTGGCACTTAAAAAAGCACTCAGGCAGTACCGTCTTGTACCAGACATCCACATTCCCGTCCGGATTGTCCGCGCCTTTGAGACAGCTAAACAGCGTGATCGTCTGATCGTAGTTAGGATTTAACCCCGCCATAGATCCACACCTCCGTGTAGGAGATCGGATCCGGCCAGATGCGACTTAACGATCGACCGGATTTTCTTCGGACGATTTTCCTCGGCAAACATCGATTTATCGATGCTGCCGGAATCTCCGTCGTTTGAATACGATGTCAGCACGCCTCCGTGGGCGGAGCTATACGCTTGCTCGCACTGGAACATGTATTCCGCTATCTCGCAAATGCAGTCCTTGATATTATCTGTCACCGCGGCAGTAGAGAGCCGGCCGAACGTCTGCCGGCCGAGCTCCTTTTCTGCTTTCTTCGAGAAGAAGGGAAATTCGGTTGCACCTATGACAGCCGTAGAACCTGCCCTGTATGTGCCTGTGTAATAGGTGAAATCGACGATTGCTGCCATAAGTGATTACCTTCCTTCCTTATCCCCTGGTGATTACACGGGCGATCGGAATCGCCTTGTGAGGGAATACGTTCGTTGCTGAAGCATCATCTGCGGCGAGCGTCCAATTTGCGGCCGTTTCAAGCTGTGCGTTGGTGGGAGAAAGGATGGTTGTTCCCTTCCAGCTGATACCGGCAGGCGCGAAGATCTTTCTCTGTCGGTTGTATAGAGTGTCCTGACCGCCGTTGGTCTTCGGGTCGCGGTCTGTTTCGTACGGTACCTTAGCGCCGCAGTCCGTGAACTCAATTGCGCCGTCGCCCATAAGGAACGATGTGTAATTCGTGTGAGCCGCGTCGAGGACGACGAAATCACCAACGCTAGCCGTGTACCCGGTTGCTCTTGGAGTAACAGAAGCAAGCTTGATCTGTGCGCCTGTGATCGTACCCGCATCTGCTATGACTTCGAGAGCGCCTGTTGCTCCAGATACGGACTTGACGTATGTTGCCACAACGTCTGTGTAGGGCATGGAGTCGTCGACGAGCACAAGGCGACCGTTCAGAGTGGCAAGGGCAAGAGAGCGCTCAATTCCCTGCGCATCTGTGTACTTCATGTACTCCAAAAGCTTCAAGTTTTCGAGATTCGTTGCCGGTACGGAGTGCAGACAGATAAGCGAGAACTTGGCTTTGTTGTCGCCGAGCGCTTTCTGTGCGGCATTGTTCAGGGTAGTACCTCCAAACAGTCCGGTTGCGTCCATATTTGCAGACACGTCATAGGTGTGCTGATTTACAAACACAAGGTTTTTTGTTCCGGTCATGCCGAAAATTCCCTTGAGCGTGGAAATCAATGTATCTTGGTCAATCCCGTCCCAGTATTCGCCAACCTGTGCGGCGATCTCGGCCATGAAGTCCTGACCCGTGAGGTCAGAAGCGAAATCTTTCTCGATCCAGCCTTTTGCACGACCTATTACAACGCGACCCTGCGCATACGTGACAAGGCTTGTTGCCGTGATGTCCGTGGATCCGTCATAGTTCAGGGCATCTCCAGAGATACGACCGACGATCGGAACGGTTGCAAAGTTGCCGCCGAGCTGATCGGGGAAGATGGGCTTCAAATCATTGCGCTGCTTGACAGCCTTTGACTTGAGCAGTTCCGTGAGTCTGAGATTTGGAGTAGCTTCGACCTTAGCCGCGAAGACTTCCGCATTAAATACTTTTCCGTCAAAAATTCCGGGCATATGCATACCTCAACTTTCTTAAATGAGTGTCTTTACATCCACCTCGGGATGCAAATTCTTGTAGGCCATCGCCTCAGCAATGGTCATCTTCTTGTTCTTCGGTGCTGGGTTCCCGGTAGGAAGTACAGGGTTATGGAAAGGTTCTTCACTCGGGAATAGGTAGGGCTTGGAGGTTTTCTTTTCGACAAAAGCGGCCTCAATGTCTGCGTCCAGATTCTTTGAAGCCTTGAGAGCCTCAATATCAAGCAGACTCACTACGTCTTTGATGTCATGTGGCTTGTGCCTTAGAGCAACGGCCTCAATCTTCTTCTGAAATTCGATGTCCGCAAGGATCTTCGCTGATTTAGACTCAGCTGCAGCAAGGTCAATCTGATACTGTGTCACTTTGCCCTTGATTTCGTCGTAGTCCTTGAATCCATCGATAGTCGTGTTAGCTGTAATCAACTGCGTCTTAACCGCCTCATAATCGGTCTTGAGCGTGTCATACTTAGCCTTTTCAGCCGCGATGTCCTTGCCATTTTCAGCAAATACCGCCTTGATCTGATCCTCTGTGAGTCCGAGTTCCTTGAGTTGTTCCGTTTTCATCTTTTATTCCTCCTGAATTTCACTTAGTTGTTTTGAGCGTTTTACTGTCCGCTGTGAATTTGCCGATAAAGCTCGGCGTGCTGATGTTGCTCGATTGCAGGTTTAGCCTGTTTTCGGGCACGAAAAAAGCACCCATTGCTGAGTGCTTTATCCTTGTGATTATATGGACTGTAATTAGCAAAAACCTATCTGAAAACTATCTCGAACGGCATCCGATAATTCAGCGGGTCGGATCTTGTGCTCTCGACAATAATCCATCATCGCCTTGTAGTTGTAGAGGGGCAAAGGCTTCGTCGGATAATCGGTCATCACTCCGAAATCTTCTAACTGCCCGTACTTGTTTTTTTCAATAATACTTCCCATACAGTTTGCTTGCCGCCTCCTCGCTTATCATCATAAGTCTATCCCGCGGATTACTCAACTCGGCTCCGAGTTCATGCGCATAGTAGTCAATCAGATTTGTTTTTGCCTGAAAGAACACAACTCCCTGATATCCTGCTGCGTAGCTCTGTTTTACTGCTTCTGCAAACAAATGACCACCTACTCCAGTATACTCTTTTGCCCCCGAATATGCAATATTATGACGACTATTAAACGGTGCAGATTCAACTATTCCAACCTTTACAGCTCCTTTTTGCATCTGCGTTGACACAAGCCCCTGAATTCGACTATCCCCTTCGGCATACAACGCAAAAACATCATATCCGTCTTTTTCTGGCTTTGTCCAATCGAATTCCCACCCTTTCGTGTCTGACCGCGTGAGGCTGATTGGCTTCACCGTCGTTTTCACGATCTTGCCGTCACTCACACGTCGGAGACAAGGCGTTAATTCGTCGATCTCGATACTATTCCCCTCCTTGACAGCCTTCTTTCCGATCCCTCCAAGGCTATCAATCGTAACCCGTTCCCTCTGTTGAGGAAGTCCCATGGCTGCAGATAATCCCGTGTATTCAGCAGATGTTCCTTGATATCTGCTCATTGCGTTCTGGATATCAATCTCGTCAGCACCGCCCTGCTTCAATAAGCCGATCTCTTGCCTCTGCGCCCGCATATTCGTTTCAAGTTGTCTCTGACGCTGCAAGGCCTGTGACGTGGTGTATTCCTTGCCGTTGTACTTCTTCGGTGTGTTCTCAGCGTCGTTCATCTGCTTGAGCTGCTCGTCGGTATACGTCCGAACGGATGCACCGGGAACGAAGGCGAGGTAGTCGTGATAACAATTTGCCCCCTTGATCCCCTCAACGGTTCCGAGCCCGCACTCCTCAATCAACTGCTTCTTCGTAAACACTTTACCGGCAAACCATTGATGTGACTCACGAGCTCCGGCGTGCCACGTAACTTCAAATGAATCCGTCCCTAAGTCCTCGGCTGTCTTTTCATTGATGTGACTCATGGTCTGGTTGAAGCCTGTCATCGTTGCCCGTCTTGCCGCTACTGTGACCCTGTTGTGGTATCCGGACTCGTAATCTATCCACCTAAGCCCGGAGTTCGTCATATCTTTGACTGTGCGCCGCAGGGATTCGGAATAAGAAAATGCGCCGCTTGATATGTCGCCAATCGCCTTGTCGAGCGTCTTTTGATAAAACGTCGTAATGTCCAGAGCCTTGAGCTTTCCGTTTTCCTGCGTGACAAACCCAAGAGAATTGCTGATGTTCAGGAATTCATCCTTGGTCTGCTTCTTGACGGCTTCCATGAGCTGCTGCAGTTCGACATTGTCAGCAAATGACACGGCTGTCTTTCCGACTGCTTGATATAGTTCCGCGTCCCTGATGTATTCCGCCTTGACTGCCTCCGCATAGATGTCATCGATTGCCTTGTCAGACAGCTTGAGCGTGTCCTGTATCGCTTTCTTAATCTCCTGGCTTGACTGCCCTAACTGCGTGAGCCTTGTTATCTGCCAGTCCGCAGATCGAGTGATAGAGGCGTTGATCTGGATCCGGCGCACGATGTCAGACATGATGCGGTTCTCAAGATCGCCAAATGCAGATACCGGACCAGTGGGGATTCCTTCGATGTCAGATGCTTGCATGTCAACCTCTCCTTACACAATGCCCGTCCTGATAAGCCCCGCATTCATCGGTGATACAGTCATGAAAATATCGAACTCTCGTATACGCCGAATCATGCCCGCTAAGGTGAAGCCTGTCCGGTGTTCCGTCGGCATTCTCGATATCAAACGCCCTTACCTTGGGCTCTTTGTTGTGAAGAGACTCTGTTGTGTTCCAAATATACGGGCACTTCATTCTGCTACCTCTCCAAACGGCACGGTTTTCTTAGCCCCGAACGTATCAGGCATAACATCTGCACTTTGCGGAACATTTGCCTTTGCGGTCGTTTCATCTTCGCCCATCCACTTGACCCTGAACTCCCATAAATTAAGGATTCCGGCAGCCACTAACTGCAAATCACTTGCCTTGTCAGCTTCGTCATCCGTCAGAATAGAATCGTGGAACTCACAGATAAATTTATAGCCTGTGGTCGAAAGCTGATTATAAAACGCTAAAGCCTCAACCAGATCAGTCAGGCAGTCCTTGAGATTGTCCTGAATTGCTATGACCCGGTTGTACTTCTTTTTCTTGCTCGACTTTACTTCAGTCGCTGTCTTGTCGACGTCCTGAACATCGGATAAATCGCCATACGCTAACCCAACATTAGCCTCGACAAGCCTCTTATACGTGTTGAGACCGCTTGTATACCCGTCATCTCGAAGATCGGGAGAAAATGCATGATACTTGTCTCCGGTTCCCGCATTGTCCGTAAGGTCAAGCACCCTTACCAGTCTCTCCTTTGGCGACTGGTAGCCGTCTACTCCAACAGCGGGGATTGCATCGACATCGGCTATGATAGCCCGTTCTCCGGACTCATATTCCCAGTCAAGCCGCCCGAACTGCTGATCTGCTTTTTTGATCAGTTCCACAGCAGATTCAAAAATCGAAACACCATTGAATGAACGGTCTATCGTGTTCTTACAGGGGTTGCGATAGTACCCGAAATCCGGCTTTGTCATCTTCGAATAGATCGTTGTCGGCTTGAGTTTTGCCCAATCCTCGAACGTGTTGAGCGGAACGCCATGACCTATGTCGGAATCATTCGTACCAAGATAGACATCCTGTGTGATCGTTAGACCGGCATTTGTAAGCGAGTGACGTTCAAATCTACGATAGAACTTGGTGTCTCCCATACGTCGAAGCTCTATAAAGAGAACATCGATAAGGCGGCCCGAAGAATCATATTTGATCGGGTAGAAATCGCCTTGCATGACATACTCAACCTGACCGGCAATACCCAGGGGCTTAATGCAAAACGCGCCCAGCGCAAGGCCTTCCTGCAGGTTCTCGTTCAGATCGCGAATGGCGGCCTTGTAGAACAGGTCAAGCTTTGGATTTGATACGGATGACTCCATTTCGTTTAAGGACACATCAGCAAACTCTCTGCAGATGTCCTGCTCAAGCCGCAGAGATCCGCCACATTCAGGCACCCAGTAAGCCCGACCGTTGTACATGTCGCCCCAAAGTTCGATTCTGGTTGATAGTTCGGTAGTCAGGGAGATTTCTTCACCGACTGCTTTTTTAACCTGGTCTTGTGTAAACATCCCTCGCACCCCCCGAATAAATGCTTTAATCTGGCTCAATATCGACATCGCTTTTTTCCACCCCCGCCGGCAAGAACCGTCTTATTTGTTTCCAGAATCCCATGACAAGATATCTCAAACAGTCTAAACAGTGATCGTTTAGCTTGAGCGGCACTTCTTTGCCCCTCTCGATAGACTTCTTTTCGAAACTGTACAGCCCGAATTCTTTACGTAAATTCTCCTGTTCCTGACTTATTGATAGAACGCCATAGTCCAGGCATATCTTTACTCGGTCTATGCCCAGCTGCACAGCGTTCTGCGCGTTCTTGATCCGGATGCCAGGCATTATCTTCTTGATCTCTTCTGCCAGTCCCTGCGCGGATGGATCGATAAACACATAAAGAACCTTGCTGCCCGTTTTCTGCTCGATCTCGAGTACAAAGGAGACGAAGTCGGCAGCATAGTCTGACGGGCTCTTTTGGCGGCCCGTCTCCCTGCCGCTGTGATAGTATTCCCCGACACCTTCAACACATCGCCTCGGTACGCTTAGCCCGAATCCTTGATAGGTTGTGGCGTTCTGTTGTCCGTAATCGATTGAAATGCCTAGATAGTCATACTGCCCAGACGGCTGCTTCATGTGCTTTGACTTGTCGAACATGTAATAGATCAGTTCGTCGACGCCGGTACACAGACCCAGCCAGACCCAGTTGTATAGCTTCTCGTCGGATGCCTTCAGGATCTCGGCCGACTCGATCAGCTTCCTGCCGAGCCACTTCTCAGGTACGTCTCGGTAGTCCGTATGCACATGCAACACATCGGGACGTTTCCGCATCTTCTCGAGCCATGCCATGACCGGAGCGTTCGGATTCTTCGGAGGGTTAAACAGATAGATCATCTGGAAGCTGTCGTCGTTGCCTCTCGCGAAAGTGGCTTCGATATTCAGCAGCTCGTCTTCGCCCTCACCGTTGTCGAAGAACTCCGTCAGCTCGTCGACTATGACGTATTTAATCGGCCTCGTCTCGTCGATCATGCCCTTAGTGTCGTCGATCGAGTCGTTCCCGGTGAAATAAATCGTGTTTCCGGTCCGGTTGTACCTGATCTCCATAGGTGACACCGTGATCTTAAACCGGCTCTTTGGCACGGTCAACCGATTGATGGCTCGCAGCGCTTCCTTGTAGACCGTTTTGCGGATCTTATTGTGAAACTTACGCAGGACAACGATCGAGCACTTCTGTGCTTCCAGAGCCTTACAGACCGCTTTGATTGATACAAAGGACGACTTCGTACCGGCGCGTCCGGATGTCAGAATAATGTGCGTATGCGTATCATCTAGGAAGACTGGCATCAGCTTCGGGATCACCTGATCCTCGATGTACACTCTTCGGCCCATAGTCGATTATCACCCTTTCATCCTCGTCGGTTCCTCCGTCGGTTATTCTTACCGTGTTGGCTTTGATCTGATCGATCCGCGCCCGCTGCTCTTCCGTCGACAACTCAGACCGGCTTAGTTCGTCGTAGAGCTTGATCATGTTGGCCAGCTGGCTCTGCGCCCTTGCCTGCGCCTGCATAAAGGTTGCTTGCTTGTCCCAGGGCATCTGTATCATGTAGCCTGTAGACATATCGCCTTCTGACTGGACTTCCTTCGTGATATCTTTTTGATCCTTGACATACATCAGCTTCTGCGCCCGGAGGATCGCTGCATACGCCAGTACGATCTGTTCGGCCAGTATGTCGATCTGCGGGCGGTTTAGCATCTGTTCGGCGATGTCCCGGGTCTCTCCCGGAAGATATCGGGCAAAGAGTCCGTGAATGACTGCATCCTGATTCTTCGGCTTAAAGGGAGGACGACAACCGGGTTTCACGCGCGCGGGGTTTTGCGCTGAATCTGAATCCGGATTCGCTTTTGAATCTGAATCCCATTGTTCGCGCCGTTTCCAAGTCTTTACTGTAGAATGTGGGGTATCTAGTTGTTTTGCAATAGCAGCAAGCGACATGCCGGACAGAAACATTCGTTTAGCGTCATCGTGCATGCCACCTCACCTTCCTTGCTTTGAATAATTGCCTCTGCCCGGATTTGAACCGGGGTCCCTGCCCAGACTGTTAGGCCGCTCTGCTTTAAGCTACAAAGGCATAGAAAAGCCCCGGCTGCGCTTAAACAATCGGGGCTCTCTGTTTGATCGGAGGGATCATCTGTAAAATCACATTTTAATTATAGTCGAAAAAATGCAACATTTGACAACAACTTTACTTCAAATCATCTTCGTTGTCGAAATCGTGGATAATTGACGCACAGTGAGCGTTGAAAATGTCTGCTATTCTTTGAACCGCTTTTTGTTTCACATTCTTAAGATAGTCTTCCTCGTATGAAGCCATGAATGGCTTTCCCTTGAGCGCTTCTCTTGCCTCCGCCATGCTCATGCGATCGTAGTAGATCTTGACGATAATAGCGTGCTGCAAGGGCGGAAGCTGCCACACTGCATCGTCAAGGTGTTCCATCTCAAGGTTTTGTGCGTCAACTCTCATAGTCTTTGTGAGCAATTCAACTCTTTGCTTCCAGACTTCGTACTTTACTGACGAAAGGGGCAAGGCTTCGGGCTCATGGCTCGTCTGGATCCTGTCCTTTCCGTAGTCGGTAGCGCTAAGTAATTTGCCCTCTATTGCCTCGTCAATGTTCTCCGCGCGAGTCTCGTTCATTCTCTCCTTGAGGATGTTGGCTCGAATGATTTTATTGAATCGGAGAAGCTTGTAGATATACTTTTCGGTGATCTGCGGCTCTAGATCCTGCGTGACCCGAGGATATTCAGTCTCTTCGGTCATGTGTGGTTACCTCTTTTCTTTTGATCTTCAAACTCGAGAAGGAAAGCGACATTACAGGCCAGATGCTCAAGGTGTGGGATGCCCGATTCCTCGTCGACGCTGTTCGCGTCCCGGAGGTACTCACACAGATGTCGCATGAGCGCATCTTTGTACCGCCACGGCTCGACTTGCTTCCAGTTGTCCGGAGATCCGTACTTCTCAGTGCCGTACGTCCTGACGCGTCCTACGGCCTCGATCAGCGACGGGGGGACGAGGGACA
>Ga0209373_10002328_pt1 | contig 19318 bp, 15 predicted proteins | sample Higcelweek5metaG_FD_187173 | JGI IMG/M metagenome (GOLD analysis project Ga0209373, IMG submission 187173) | Freshwater pond sediment microbial communities from the University of Edinburgh, under environmental carbon perturbations - High... | ecosystem: Environmental > Aquatic > Freshwater >... | reverse complement strand
CCTCCAAGGCTTTCTTGATGGACTGCACGGTCTGTTCGATGTTCACCACCACGCCCCGGCGCAGTCCCGTCGAGGGGCTGGTGCCGATGCCGATGATGTCCACCAGGCCGTCGTCCTTGGCTTCGCCCACCACAGCGCAAATCTTTGTGGTGCCGATGTCCAGGCCGACGATGATGTCGCTCTTGGCCATGTTTTCCTCCCTTGTTTAACTCGCCAACTTCCGGGTCTTCCCTATTCTTCCCCGTCAGGAAGGCCCGGGCTTCTGCCTCTTCTCAACCCAAATTTTTCCGCCGCTGGCCTCTATGGCCGCAACCTGCCCGGATTCCCCGCGCAGCTTGAGATCGCGCCAGACCGTCTCGATGCGGTTGAAATGCGTTTCCCAGTCCGAGAGCTGGGCGCGCACCCGCAGGCGCAGCGCATCCAGGTACAGCTCCACCTGACCGGACTCCGAAATTTTCACCCAGGCCATCTGCCCCAGGGCGAAGGGCAGGTCCTGGCGGTTCATGCGCGCCACCATGGCCGCCACCACGGCCTGCTGGTCGCCCAGCTCCGGGGCCACCTCAAGCAGCGGCAGCGAGGCGGAGTCGCCGGGAGAAAGCTGGGTGATGATTTTGCCCTCGGCATCCGCGAAAAAGAGCTGGCCGTCCTGGCGCACCCAGAAGGAGGGCTGCCGCTCAACCATGGTGATGAACAGCTTGTCCGGCAGCTCTCGCCGCACGGTGACGAACGACACCCACGGATTCTGCGAGAGCGCGGCCTCCACGCGGGTCACGTTGACGCCCAGGCTGTTTTGCCCCAGGCGCAGCCCCGCGATCTCAAGCACCTGCCCGTAAGCCAGGCGCTGGTTGCCGGAGACGCTGATCTCCGTGAGCCCCAGGGCCGGGGTGGTGGTGACCAGCCGGTAGCTGTAGATCAGCCCGGTGCCGAGCAGCCCCAGCACCAGCACCGAGACCAGAAAGAGCATCATGCCCTTGACCGCGCCGCCCGGGTTGAGCGGCAGTGAGGGACCGGAGTCTCTGCGGGGACGGTTGATGCGCACCGGGGCCTTGCGGGCCGGCTGGGTTCTGCGCTGCATGCCGCTGCCGCCAGGACGGATCATTTGAGCACCACCACTTCGGTTTCAAGCTCCACGCCGAAGCGCGCCCGCACGGCGTTTTTGCCAAAGTCCATCAGCTCCAGGGCCTGGGCCGTTGTGCCGCCGCCCAGGTTCACCAGAAAATTCGCATGCAGCTCGGAGAAGGCCATGTGTCCCAAGCGTTTGCCGCGCATGCCGCTTTCGTCGAGCATTTTGCCCGCGCTCAAGCCCGCGCCGACAGGGTTCTTGAACACGCAGCCCGCGCTTTTGGCGGTCACCGGCTGGCTGGCCTTTTTCTTGGCGTACACGGCCTCCATGCGCGCGCGCACGGCCTGGGCGTCGTCCTGGGCAAGCTTGAACTCCGCCTCCCACACCAGGCAGAACCCGCTCACGCCCGCGCTGAAATGCCGGTAGCCGAACTCGCAGGCCGAGGCCGCGCGCCACACAAGGCCGCCCTCGGGCGTCCACAGGCGCACGCGGGTGAGCGCAGCGCCCGTCTCGACTCCGTATGACCCGGCGTTCATGGCCACCGCGCCGCCAACCTTGCCGGGAATGCCGGTAAGCCCCTCCAGCCCGGTGAGCCCCAGGCGCTGGCAAAAGCCCAGCAGCCGTGGCAGGCCGAAGCCCGCGCCAGCGCGCACCAGCACCGCGCCCTGGGCCTTGGCCTCGATGACCGGGGTCTCGTCGTTGGCGGGGCGCACCAGCACCAACTGGTGGGGGCCGTCCGCCGCGAGGAGATTGCTGCCCGCTCCCAGCGCCAGGGGATGACCACCGAGGGCGGGCAGCACTTCAGACAGCTGGTCCAGATCGGCCTCAACACGCGCCACGGCTTCGGCCAGGGCGGGGCCGCCCAGGTGGAGCGTGGTGCGCTCGGAGAAGCGCGGGTTCCGGATCACTGTGAGAGTCATGCAAATACCTTCTGTTTCGCCGTTACTTGGCTTCGTCGTGGGTGGCGTTGAGCCACTCCTCGCCGATCTTCCAAATGCTGCCCGCGCCCAGGGTCAAGAACAGGTCGCCGGGTTTCAAGATGTCGTTCAACTGGCGCTGGATTCCCGCAAAGTCCGGGAAGAAGCGCACCTTGGTCTTGCTCACCTGCTTGATGCCCTGGGCCAGGCTCATGCCGTTGACGCCGGGGATGGGGGCTTCGCTTGCCGGGTAGATCTCGGTCAACAGCAGCAAGTCCGTCTGGGCGAACACGGTGCAGAAGTCGCCGAAGAGCGCCTGAGTGCGCGTGAAGCGGTGCGGCTGGAAGGCCACGACCAGGCGGCGGTCTGGGAAGCAGGCCCGCGCGGTGTCGAGGGTGGCCTTGATCTCCGCCGGGTGGTGGCCGTAGTCGTCGACCACCAGCACGCCGCCGCGCTCGCCCTTGCGCTCGAAGCGCCGGCCCACGCCGCCGAAGTTGGCCAGGCCCTGCAGGATGGCGTCCTTGGGCAGGCCGGCCTCCAGGGCCACGCCGATGGCGCCCAGGGAGTTCAGCACGTTGTGGATGCCCGGATGCGCCAGGGTAACCTGCGCCCAAGGCTCGCCGTCCAGGGTCACGTCGAAGATGCTGCGCAGGCTCGTGGCCAGAATGTGGCCGCGCAGGCGGTTCTTCGGGCCCAGGCCGTAGGTCATGCACGGGCGCTTGATGGCGGGCAGCAGGCGCTGCACGCCGGGATCGTCGCCGCAGACCACGTTGACGCCATAGAAGGGTATGGAGTTCAGGAACGTGGTGAAGGACCGGTCGATGGCGTCCAGGTCGTGGTAAAAATCCAGGTGGTCGCGGTCTACGTTAGTCACCACGGTCATGATGGGCGAGAGGCAGAGGAAGGAGCCGTCGCTCTCGTCCGCCTCGGCGATCAAGAATTCGCCCTCGCCCAGGCGCGCGTTGCTGCCGTAGGTGTTCAGCCGTCCGCCGATGATCACCGTGGGGTCCAGGCCCGCCTCGGTGAAGATGGTGGCCAACAGGGACGTGGTGGTGGTTTTGCCGTGGGTGCCCGCAACGGCGATGCCCGTGCGCATGCGCATGAGCTCGGCCAGCATCTCCGCCCGGGGGATGATGGGGATGGAGAGCTCGCGGGCGCGCACCAGCTCGGGGTTCGCGTCCTGAATGGCCGTGGACTTGACCACGACGTCGGCCTTGCCGATGTTCTCGGCCCCGTGGCCGATGAACACCGTTGCGCCCAGCTTCTTCAAGCGGTGCACGGCGCTGCCCGCGGCCATGTCCGAGCCGGTGACGGTGAAGCCCATGTTCAAAAGCACCTCGGCGATGCCGCTCATGCCGGCGCCGCCAATGCCCACCATGTGCACAGTGCTCACCCGGCTGTACATTGCCGGGCTGGCGCTGCGGCCGGGAACCGCCACTCGTTTGGTCTGCTGCAATTCTTCCATGTCCGTTTCCTTTTCCTTCCGCCGGGGCTTACGCCGCCTCGCGGCAGAGTTCTTCCAGCCCGTCGGCGATGAGGGACGCCGCTTCGGGCCGGGCAAAGGTCCTGGCCGCGCGGCCCATGGCGGCCAGCCGGGCCGTGTCGCCCAGAAGCCCGGGCACAAGCTCGGCCAGGGCGTGGGCGGAAAGATCCTTCTGATGCACCATGATGGCCGCGCCAAGGTCGGCCAGGTGCTGCGCGTTGACGCGCTGGTGGTCGTGCGCGGCAAAGGGGAAGGGCACCAGCACGCTGGGGGTTCCCGTGGCCGCCAGCTCGAACACCGTGGAGGCGCCGGAGCGGCACAGGGCCAGGTCGGCCCAGGCATAGGCTCCGCTCATGCCTTCGATGAAGCCGAACACGTTGGTCGGGTCGGCCCCGGCCTTGGCGTACGCTTCGCGGATGCGCGCCTCGTCGGCCGCGCCGGTCTGGTGCAGAATGTTCACGCGGGTGGCCATGAGCTCCGGCAGGGCGGCCACGATGGTGTCGTTGAGGGCCTTGGCCCCCTGGCTGCCGCCCAGCACCAGCAGGTTGCGGCGGTCGCCCAGCTGCGCGCGGTGCATGGCGGCTATCTCCGCGCGCACCGGGTTGCCCGTGCGGGTCACCTTCACGGCCGGGAAGTGGCCCAGGCGGTCGTCGAAAGACACGAACACGCGCTTGACCAGCTTGCCCAGCACCCGGTTGGTGACGCCTGGCACGGAGTTCTGCTCGTGCACAGCGCTGGGGATGCGCAGAAGCGCCGCGGCCAGCACCGGGCAGAAGCCCGCGTACCCGCCAAAGCCGATGACGGCCTCCGGCGCGAAGCGGCGCAGGGCGCGTGTGGCCAAAATGACGCCCCGGCTGACCCAGATGATGGAGAGCAGGCTCTTGGCGCCCTTGCCCAGCACGCCGCTGGCGGGCAGGGCCTTGAAATCGAGCCCGGCCTTGCGTGCCAGATCGCCCTCCGGACCGGCGCCGCCCAGGAACAGGATGCGCGCTTCGGGGTTGCGGCGCTTCACCTCCGCCGCAACGGCAAGGGCGGGGAAGATGTGCCCGCCGGTGCCGCCGGTGGTGACCACCAGGCGGGAGATTGGCTTGCGCGCGCTCATGAGCGGCTCCTCGAAAGATTCAGCAACACGCCGACGCAGATGAACGAGGCGATGAGCGAACTGCCGCCGTAGCTGATGAAGGGCATGGGCACGCCCTTGGGCGGCACGGTGCCCAGCACCACCGCCAGGTTGAGGCAGAAGCCCAGGGCCAGGATCACGCACATGCCGAAGGCCGTGAAGCGGTCCATCATGTCCTCCTGCATGAAGGCCACGCGGAAGGCGCGCACCATGAGGAAGGCCACCAGCAGAAACACCAGGGTGATGCCGAAGAAGCCCAGCTCCTCGCCCACCACGGCCATGATGAAGTCGTTGTGGGCCTCGGGCAGGAAGAACAGCTTCTGCTTGCCCGCGCCAAGGCCGGTGCCGAAGAATTTGCCGGAGCCGAAGGCGTACAGCGACTGCACCAGCTGGTAGCCCTCGTCCTTGGCCACGGCGAAGGGATCGAGGAAGGCGGTCCAGCGCTTGAGCCGGTACGGGGCGGAGGAGATGAGCATCCAGCCCGCCAGCACACCGATGATGGCGGAGCCCGCCAGATAGATGACCCGAGTGCCGCCCACCAGGCACATGCAGAACAATATGAAGCACAAAAAGGCCGTGCCGCCGAAGTCCGGCTGGAGCATGAGCAGCGCGGCCATGATGCCCGTGACTAAAAATGGAGGAACGACGCCCACGGAGAAGGTTCGGGTCTGCACCAGCTCCTGCTTTTTGGCGAAGAAGAAGGCCAGGTAGAACACCAGGGCGATCTTGGCGAACTCCAGGGGCTGCAGCGAAACCGGGCCCAGGTGGATCCAGCGCTTGCCGCCGCCGACCGTGGCGCCCATGAGCTTGGTGAGCACCAGCAGCACAATGACTCCGAAGACCCAGAAGTACGTGAGGTCGTAGAAGAACTTGCGGTTCACCCGCGCGCAGAAGATCATCACCGCCGTGCCCACGACAGCGAAGATCGCCTGCTTTTTGAAGAACAGGTACTTGTCGTTGTAGAAGCGCTCGGCCATGATGCCGGAGCTGGAGAAGACCATGATGAGCCCGACGCCGGCCAAAAGCAGCGCGGAGAAGAGCAGCCAGTAGTCCATGGGATAGTACTGCACGTTGCGGCGCTGGTTCATTCGCCCACCCCCGCGGTTTCGGCCTTCAGGGCCTGGGCCACGCGCGCGAAGTCGCGGCCGCGTTCGGCATAGCCCTTGTAGGCGTCGAAGCTGGCCGTGGCGGGCGAAAGCAGAATGGCGTCGCCGGGCTTGGCCAGGGCGAACTGGCGGCGCACGGCGGCCTCCAGGGTCTGGTCCCAGGCGGTGGGGAAGTGCGGGGCCAGCACGGGTTCAAAGACCTCGCGCGCGGCGCCGAAAAGTCCGATGGAAACCACGCGGCCCGTGAGGGCGGGCAGCAGGGTGGCCACGTCGCCGCCCTTGAACACGCCGCCCAAAAGCAGGCGCACGGGCCGCTCGAAGCTTTTAACCGCCGCGCAGACGCTCTCCAGGGTCGTGGCCTTGGAGTCGTCGACGAACAGCACGCGGGCCGCCTCGCACACGGGCTCGATGCGGTGCGGCAGGGCGTTGAAGCCCAGGATGGCGGCGCGGGCCTGGTCTTCGGTGACGCCGAAGGGCCGCACCATGCGCCAGGCCGCGGCGATGTTCTCGCGGTTGTGGCTGCCGGGCAGGCCCGGGCACTCGAAGTCCGTGTCGGCCGTGAAGTAGTCGCGGCGGGCCTTGCTGAAGGCGCGCGCCTCCAGCTCCTGGCGCATGGACGCGGGCGCAATGGCGAGACAGCCGTGGTCCTGCCGGGCAAAGAGCTGCAGCTTGGCCGAGAGGTACTCCTCCATGTCCAGGTGGTAGTCCAGGTGGTTGGCGGAGAAATTGAGCAGCGCGGCCACGCGCGGCTTGAAGGTGCGGCAGTTCTGGAGCTGGAAGCTCGAAATTTCGATGACCAGCACGTCGGCCTGCTTTTCGGCCATGAGGTAGTCGCACAGGGGCGTGCCGATGTTGCCGCCGACAAAGGTGGACAGCCCGGCCTTTTCCAGAATGTGCCCAACCAGGGTGGTGGTGGTGGTTTTGCCGTTGGTGCCGGTGATGGCGATGACCGGCTCCGTGAGGAACCAGGAGGCGAACTCCATCTCGGCCACGACGCGGTTGGGATCCACCTCGGCCAGCACATGCGCGAGCTTCTTCACCGGCACGCCGGGAGAGAGCACGATGAGGTCGGCATCGGCGAACTGGGCCGGAGAGTGCGCGCCAGCCTCAAGGGTCAGGCCCACGGAGGCCGGGTCGGCATGGACCTTCAGCAGCACGTCCTGGGGCAGGTCGGCCTTGGCGTCCACCAGCCGCACGCGCGCGCCGAGGGACAAAAGGAAACGGCACGCGGCGAGTCCGGAGACCCCAGCGCCCACGACAACAGCCTGTTTGCTCTGGAAAATCTTTAGACTTTGGAAAATGAGTACTGTCCTGTCCATGCCTGCCACCTAGCGAAGCTTCAGGGTGCTCAGGGCCATAAGGGCCATGAGGATGGAAAGGATCCAGAACCTGATGATGATTTTGGATTCCGGGATGCCTTTGAGCTCAAAGTGATGGTGCAGCGGGGCCATGCGGAACATGCGCCGTCCGCCTGTCATCTTGAAGTAGCCCACCTGCAGAATGACCGAGAGGGTCTCGAACACGAACACGCCGCCAACCAAGGCCAGGATGAGCTCCTGCTTGGCCAGCACGGCGATGAAGCCGAGAATGCCGCCGAGGCTGAGCGAACCCACGTCGCCCATGAACACCTGCGCCGGGTAGGCGTTGAACCAGAGGAAGCCCAGGCCCGCGCCCACAAGCGCGCCGCACACCACAGTCACCTCGCCCACACCGGGCACCGGGGTGATGTTGAGGTACTGGGCGATGACCGCGTTGCCCGCCGCGTAGATGAACAGGGCGAAGCAGGCCGCGCTGACCACCAGCGGGCCGATGGCCAGGCCGTCCAGGCCGTCGGTGAGGTTCACGGCGTTGGAGGCCGCCACCAGGATGAACACGGCGAAGGGCACGTAGAAGAGCCCCAGGTCCGGGTGGATGTTCTTGAAGAACGGCACCGCCAGCTGGGTGGAGTAGGCGGGCTGGAAAATGAGCAGGGTGATGGCCGCCGCGGCCACGGCGAGCTGTCCCGCCAGCTTGGCCCGGGGCGAAATGCCCTTGTTCTGCTTCTTGACCACCTTGGTGTAGTCGTCCCAGAAGCCGACGGCTCCAAAGCCCACAAACACCAGCAGCGAGAGCCAGATGTACACGTTGGTCAGGTCGGCCCAAAGCAGCACGCTGGTGATGAGCGACACGCCGATGAGCAGGCCGCCCATGGTCGGGGTGCCTTCCTTGGCCTGGTGGCAGGTCACTTCCTCCAGAATGTGCTGGCGGCAGCGCAGGGCGTTCAGCCACTCGATGAGCTTGGGGCCCAGCAGGATGGAGATCACCAGCGCGGTCAGCAGCGCATACACGCTGCGGAACGTGATGTACCGGAAGACGTTGAAGACCGTGAACTTGGCCGCAAGGGGGTAGAAAAGATGGTAGATCATGCCGCCCCCTCTTCCTTGTCGCACAAGGCGGCCACAAGGGCCTTGGCGTAGCGCTCCATGCGGCAGGAGCGCGAGCCCTTGACCAGCACGGTGGCGCCATCCAGACCGGAAATTTGCGCCAGCACCTGCGCGGGGTCATCCACGCCGGTGACCGTGACGGCGGCGCCTGCGCCATACGCCACATCCGCCGCGTGCTCGCCCTGGAAGAACACCGCCTGGGGCTTGGCCGCGGCGACGATGGCGCCCAGGTCCTGGTGGGCCTTGGCCGCGTCCGCGCCCAGCTCCTTCATGTCGCCCAGCACCAGCACAAGCCTGCCCTCGCCCGCCATGAGGCGCGTGGCCTCTATGCTGCGGCGCATGGACAGGGGGTTGGCGTTGTAAGTGTCGTCGATGATGCGCCAGGCTCCGGCCTCGCGGCAGCAGAAGCGCTGGTCCGGCAGCGTCGCGCCGGAAAGACCGCGCACGATCTGCTCCGGCGAGAGGCCCAGCATGTGGCAGGCCCCGGCCACGGCGGCGGCGTTTTCGGCAAAGTGCGCGCCGCAGGCGGGCAGTTCGGCCCAGAAGGCCTGACCGTCCACGATGATTTCATAAAGGCCGCGACCCTGGGGCAGGGCTTCCTCGAAGCGCGCGTAATACCGCGCAAAGGCGTTCTTGGCCGAGAAGCCCAGCACAGTGGGCAGCACGCGCTTGGCCTCGTCCCACAGCTCCGGGTAGTCCATGCTGCACAGGCCGCGTCCGCCGGGCTTGAGGTGCGTCAAGAGCGCGGCCTTGGCCCGGGCCACGCCCGCGATGTCGCCGAGCCCTTCCAGGTGGGCGGGGCCGATGTTCAGCACGATGGCCAGGTCCGGCGCGATGATGACGCCAAGCTCAGCCATGTCGCCCGGCTTGCTGATGCCCGCCTCCATGACCCAGATGTCCTCTTTGCCGGTGGCGGCCAGCATGGACAGGGGCAGGCCGACCTGATTGTTGAAATTCTTGTGGTTTTTGGCCACACGCAGCACGGAGCCCAGGGTCTGGGCCAAGAGCTCCTTGGCCGTGGTCTTGCCCGCGGTGCCGGTGATGGCGATGACCTTGGCCGTTACGCTGTCGCGCCAGTGGCGGGCAAGATCGCCCAGGGCCTTTTGCGTGTCGGGCACGAGGATGACCGGGCAGGGCAGCCCCGACAAGCCGGGCAGTTCCGGCAGCTCGCGGCTGGCCACGATGGCGCAGGCGCCCGCGGCAGCCACCTGCGCGGCGTAGTCGTGGGCGTCGTAGCGCTCGCCCTTGAGGCAGAAGAACAGGTCGCCCGGGGTGACCTCGCGGCTGTCCGTGCGCACGGTGGTGACCGCCAGATCCGCTTCGGGTCCGGTGAGCACGCTGCCGTTCAGGCACTGGGCGATGTCGCGCAGAGTCAAGTTCATCCGAGAACCTCGCGGATGGCGCGGCCAACGGCCTCGACATCGGAGAAGGGGTGCTTCACGCCATTGATGAGCTGATAGGGCTCGTGGCCTTTGCCCGCCACAAGCAGGGCGTCGCCCGGCTGCAGCAGGGCCACGGCCTTGCACAGGGCGGCGTAGCGGTCGGGTTCCTCCACCACTTTCTTGGCGTTCGCCAGGCCGGGGCGCACGTCGCTGATGATCTCCAGCGGATCCTCAAAGCGCGGGTTGTCCGAGGTCAACACGGCCACGTCTGAAAGCTCGGCCACGGCTTTGCCCATGAGCGGGCGCTTGGTGCGGTCGCGGTTGCCGCCGCAGCCGAACACCGTGACGAGGCGCTTGAAGCCCGCGTCGCGCAGGGCGCGCTGCACGTTGAGCAGGGCGTCCGGGGTGTGCGCGTAGTCGACGAAAATATCCAGGTCCCGTTCGTTGTGCACGCGCTGCAGCCGGCCCGGCACGCCGGTGAAGGGGGCCAGGGGCTGCATGTCGGCCGGACCCAGGCCCAGGCCAAGGGCGGCGGCCTGCGCGGCCAGCAGGTTGCTGGCGTTGTGCGCGCCCACCAGACCGGACTTGAGGCTCCAGCACTTGCCCTCAAACTCCATGCGCAGGGTCATGCCCTTTGGGGTGCATTCCACCAGGTCGCCGCGCAGCATCTGGTTGCCCTTGGGCGCTTGCGCTCCCTTGAGGGTGAAGCCGATGGCGTCGGGGTATTCCGAAAGCAGGCGCAGGCCGTAGGCGTCGTCGGCGTTGGCGGCCTTGTGCTTGTCCAGGCGCGGGTAGGTGCCGAACAGCAGGTTCTTGGCCTGATAGTACGACTCGAAATCGCCGTGGTAGTCCAGGTGGTCCTGGGTCAGGTTCGTTAGCACGGCGGCGTCGAACTCGAGCCCTGCCACGCGCTTCTGCTGCAGGGCGTGGGAGCTGGTCTCCATGACCACGGTGTCCACGCCGGCCTCGCTCATCTGGGCGAAGAGCTCGTGCAGACGCCAGCAGCCAGGGGTGGTCAGGTTGGCCTCGATGCTGGTGCCCGGCCAGCGGTAGGCCACGGTGCCCAGCACGCCGACATAGCGGCCGCAGGCGGAGAGCAGGCCCTCCAAAAGATAGGTGATGGTTGTTTTGCCGTTGGTGCCGGTGACGGCGACAACCTGCATGGCCTGCTCGCGCGTGTGGAAGTGCGCCTCGGCCAGGGTGCCCAGGGTCTCGGCGGTGTCGTCCACGCGCACAAGGGTGGCGCGCATGCTCTCGGGCGCGGGCTCGTCGTGGTTCAGCACAACCCAGGCAGCGCCGTGAGCAAGGGCATCGGCCAAGAACGCGGCGGACTTGTCCGCGGCGGCGGGCATAAGCACAAAAGCCTCGCCGGGCTTCACCTGGCGGGAGTCGGTCTGGACCATCAGGCCCCTGCTGACAAGCGCCAGCAGTTCATTAAAGCGCGGGCCGTTCACTGCTTCCTCTCCTTCTCCGCATGGCCCAGCCAGAGGACGAATCCTTCGCCTTTGCCGGCGTCGCCGCCTTCTGGCCAGGGTTCGCCCGGAGCGGGCTTCTGATTGGTGATCTCCATGCCGCCGCCCTTGAGCGAAGGCACGATGCCGCGTTTGCCCAGCACCTCAAGCGCGCGGCGCACGGACAGGCCGACGAGGTTGGGCACGCTTGCCCCGCCGCCTTCGGCCGTGGGCGAGTGCAGGGCCCGGGCCGTCATGCTGTTCTCCGTGGCGTTGCTTTCGGGAGCGCCCTTGGCCTCGGGCAGGCGGCCGAAGTAAGAAAGCGTCTTGATGGCGATGTCGCGCACTGCGGGCGCGGCCACAACGCCGCCAAAGCTCACCGGGGTGGGCTCGTCCACCGCGACCATGAACAGAAATTCCGGCTTGTCCGCGGGCACAAGGCCCACAAAGGAAGCCACGATGCCGTCGCCATAGCCCTTGCCTGCGGCGCCGCCGACCTTCTGCGCCGTGCCGGTCTTGCCGGCCATGGGCACGCCGGGAATGCGCGCCACCTTGCCGGTCCCGTCCTCCTCCACAACCTCGCGCATCATGGAGAGCACGGTGTCCGCGGTCTGCGTGCTGAACACGCGCACGGACTCCTGCTCCGACTCTTGGGGCGGGTCGAGCACCAGGCGCAGGGGCTTGCTCACGCCCCGGTTGGCCAGGGTGAGGTAGGCCTTGGCCATTTGCAGGCCGGTGACGCCGATGCCCTGACCAAAGGAGATGGTCGCCAGGTCGAACTCGGACCATTCCTTGGGCTGGCGCAGCATGCCGGGCGACTCGCTGGGCAGGGAAAGCCCCGGGCGTTCGCCGAAGCCGAGCTTGCGCAGGTAGCCGTACAAGGGCTGCGCGCCGAGAGAGAGGCCGATTTTGGCCGAGCCGATGTTGCTGGAGTAGCGCAGCACGCGGTTGGCGGGCAGCCAGCGGTACGGGTGGGTGTCGCGGATGGTTTTGCCGCGCAGGTTCCACTTACCGTTTTCGCAGTCAAAGATCTTGTTCTGGTCGATGACCTTCTGCTCCAGCGCGGCGGCGAAGGTGAAGGGCTTCATGGTCGAGCCCGGTTCGAAGATGTCGGTTGCGGCGCGGTCTCTGCGCGCGGAGGCCTTGGACTCCGAGGGGTTGTTCGAGTTGAAGTACGGGTAGTGGGCCAGGGCCAGAATCTCGCCCGTGGCCACGCGCACCACGATGGCCATGCCGGAGCGGCCGTTGTAGCGGTTCACGGCCTCGGCCACGGCCTGTTCGGCGGCGTCCTGCACCACTGTGTCGATGGTCAGGCGCACGTCCTGGCCGCGGATGTTCATTTCCTTGCCCTGGGCGTCCAGGTACAGCCTGCGGCCGGAGGCGTCGCGCTGGACCACGAACTTGGCGCGGCCGCCGGCCATGCGCTCGTCGAAAAGTCCCTCGATGCCCTCCAGGCCCTTGCCGTCCACGTCCACAAAGCCCAGCACCTGCCCGGCCAGGTGCCGGTTGGGGTACATGCGGCGGTATTCGCTGGTCAGATGCACGCCGGCCAGATTGGCCTTCTGCAGCTCCTGGGCCTCGCGGTCCTCTATCTGGCGCTTGATCCAGACAAATCCCTTGCTCGACGCGAGCTCGCGCTCCAGGTTCTTCTTCGGCGCGCCGAGAATCTGGGCCAGGGTTTGGGCCGTCTGGGCCGGGTTCTGTATTTCAACCGGCGAAGCGTACACGCTCTTGCTCTCCACACTGGTGGCTAATATGGCGTTGTTGCTGGCGTAGATGCGCCCGCGCTCTCCCAGCTCGAACTCCGTGGCCAGGTTCTGCTTGCCCGCGGCGTCGGATAGCTTCGGGCCCAGAAATATCTGCACATAGGCGGCGCGGCCCCACAAGACCACCCAGATGAGCGCGAAAATCAGCGCAACGCCAGCGAGCTTCGCCCTGCCGGAGTCCGATTTGCTGCGCGCCTCTTTGGGCCGCTTGCGCTCTATGCGGCTTTTTATCGCCATTCCCCATATTCCTTGCCGCTATTTGGTCTGGCCCTTGTCCTGGCCCGTCATGATGCGCATCTGCCCCGGCCCGACGGGCACAAGCCCGTACATGGAAGCCAACCGCTTGAGCCGGTAGGGCGAAATGAGATTGTTGCGTTCGAGCTCCAGCTTGGAGGCCAGCGAGGTGCGGGCCGCCAGCTCTTTTTCGAGCTTGTTCAAGTCGTAGGCCAGGTCCATGCGCTCAATGTTCAGCCACACGCTGGAAAGGCCCAGCAACAGCGAACCGGCGATGGCGCACACAAACGCCAGCACAAAGCCCTTCATGCGGCTCATTTGGCCTCCCCGGCGGGAGCCAGCCGCTCGGCCACGCGCAGTTTGGCGCTGCGGCTGCGGGGATTGCGGTCCATTTCAAGCTGCGTGGGCAGCTGGGGCTTTTTGGTCAAAATGCGCAAAAGTGGCATGCGGTCGCAGGTGCAGAAGGCCTGCTCCAGCGGGCAGCGGCAGCCCTTGGCCCAATAGCGGAAGCTTTCCTTCACCTCGCGGTCTTCGGCGGAGTGGAAGGAGATGATGGCCACGCGGGCGCCGGGCTTCAGGTATCGCACAATGCGCTCCAAAAACGTCTTCAATTCCTCGATTTCATGGTTCACGGCCATGCGCAGGGCCATGAACGTGCGGGTGGCCGGGTGGTTTCTGGCCTCCCGGCGGCGGTCGGGGGGGTACGCCCTGGACACGATTTCCGCAAGTCTTGACGTGGTGGTTATCTCGGCCTGCTCACGCGCGCGCACTATGGCCCGGGCGATCTTGCCGCCCAGGGGCTCGCCGCCCAGGTCGCGGATGATGCGCTTGAGCTCCTCGAAATGTTCGCAATTCACCAGCGTGTGCGCCGAGTCCATGCCGCTCGTGGCGTCCATGCGCATGTCCAGCGGGCCGTCGGCCATGAAGCTGAAGCCGCGCTCGGCCTCGTCGAGCTGCAGGGAGCTGACGCCCAGGTCCAGCACGGCGCCGTCGATGCTGTCCCAGCCGGCTTCGGCCAGGGCGGACTCGAATTCGCTGAAGGGCGAATAGAACGTCTGCGCTCGGCCGGGAAATTCCTCCAGGCGCTTGCGCGCAAGGGCCAGGGCTTCCTCGTCGCGGTCCAGGCACACGAGGTTCGCCTCGCCGCCGCTGGCCCGCAAAAGCCCAAGGCTGTGCCCGGCCAGGCCCAGGGTGCCGTCCAAATAACGGCCGCCGGGCTTGGGCGAAAGGTAGCCCACCACCTCGTCCAGCATGACTGGTACGTGGGGAACGGCTTCTTCTGCGGGCATTCTTGCTCTCCCTCTTAGAACGGCAGTTTGATGTCTGCCCGGGCCAGTTCTGCGGAGACGTCTTCGTTGTTCTGCTCAAGCAGGGCCTCGAAGCGCTCCTTGTCCCAAATTTCGAAGCAGCGGCCCACGCCCACCAGCACCACGTCGCGCTCCAGCCTTCCGCTTTTGCGCAGGTGCGTGGGCAGCTGGATGCGGCCCTGCTTGTCTAAAATAACTTCCGAGTAGCCGGCAAAGGCCACGCGGCGGATGTGCTGCAAGGTGGTGGAGGGTGCGTTGAGCTTTTCTTCCATCTCGGCCACGAACACGTCCCACTGCGCGGGGGTGATGCCGATGATCTGACCCTGGTAGATGGTCAGAACCAGCCGCCCGTCTGGAGATTCCGCCAAAAATTGGTCGCGGAACTCCGGGGTCAGCATGAGCCGGCCCTTGGGATCGAGACTGCGGTGAGCATGGCCTAGAAGTCGCACTTATTCCCCTCTTCAAACCACTATTTACCACGAATTACCACTTCGACCCACCTTTTTATGAAATCCAAGGGAAAGTCAATACAAAAAACATTTGCATCCCTAAGAAATGCGGTTAGTAATCGAACCAGTTCTGGGGCGGGTGAGTGCTTCCCGTAGAACAATAAATAATGCTGGAATGTTGGCCATCGCCGGAGCGGCGGCGGCGCAGGGCCGGCACGGGGGATGAATGCGAGGAGAGCAGGGCAAGCGCACCGCGATGAGCGCCTTTTTTGCAGCCGGCGTGACGCGCCTTGCCGGAAACGGTCAGGGCTCCAGACGCCGCATGGCCGGGGCGGGTGCGTAAAAATGGCCGCAGCGGAAAAAAAGGCGAGCATTGCCGATGCCCTGGACGAGCAGTTCTATCAGATCAACCTGGATATTCTGGAGAGCTTCAGCAAATACCGGCCGCCCCTGGACCTGTTTCGGTTCAAGGAGGACGTGGCCCGCGTGCTGCCCTACTGCAAGGCGGGCGAGCGCCTGACCAACGAAAAGGTTGAGGAGCTGGCCCAGCTTGTGGACGAGGGCGTGGTCTTCGTCTCCCGCGCGGACCACCCCGTCTACGTCAAGCACATCAGCTACCAGCTCGACCTAGTGCTGGTGGACAAGAACCTGCACGAGACCGAAATCGCCGACATCTTCGCCCAGGCCCTGACGCGCCGCCTGGCGGAGTTCTTCGACCAGCCCGTGGCGCTCGTGTTCGCCAAGCTCTGGACCGACCTCATGGTCTTCACCGAATACCTGGCCCAGGACCCGCACCGCATCCGCGCGCTGACCAAGCGGCTGCACCAGGAGCACAGCCTGGAGAAACATTCCTTCAACTGCGGCGTTTTGGGCCTGGCCGTGCACATAAAGGCCCACACCGCCCAGTACGAGGCGGGCGACATCAAGCGCAAGTTCTTGAACCACCTCACCACCGGGCTGTTTCTGCACGACATGGGCATGAGCAAGGTCCCGGCCTTCATCCGCGACAAGGACAAGCCCCTGACGCCGGACGAGCGCGGCAAGGTGCAGCGCCATCCGCAGTCCGGCTACGAAATGCTGACCAAGCTCGACCTGCGCTTCCCCGAAGTGGAGGAGTGCGTGCAGGACCACCACGAGCGCATCAACGGCTCCGGCTACCCGCAGAAGAAATCCGGCGCGGCCATCGGCACCCTGGCCCGGCTGTGCGCCGTGGTCGATTCGTACTGCGCCATGACCGTGAAGCGCTCTTTTGCGCCCGCCATGGAGCCCATGAAGGCCACGGCCGCGCTGACCCAGGACCCCGGCTATGATCCGGAGTGGACGCGCGTGCTGCAGGCCCTGGTGCTGACCCAAACCAAGATCAAATAGGTGCCCGCTCCGGCCTCGCGCCGGTCCAGTCTTCCTGCCCGTTTCCCGGGCGTGACTCCTCCGCGTTCTTCCGCGCGGCGTTTTACGTGCTGTTGGAAAGGGCGTCGTTACGGGCCTTCGCCTGAATCCCCACCGCACGTTGCGAAGTCCTTGCCCCGCGCCCGTCCTGCCGGCGATGAACCTGCCAGCCGTTCGAAAAATACGTAGTCATTGCCGCCCCTATTGGAAATAATATCCAGTGGGCGCTGTTGGTTTGCGCCATGCTTGCGCGCGCTGGAAAAAATGCTATACGTGGTGGCAATCGGCACTCTTTTGTTCTTGGAGGCACCCATGCGCGCAACAGACTATTCCTCCGTGGATCTGGATGACGCCCTGACGCGTCCTGTTCTGGTGTTGACCAAGCATCCGGAGGATTACATCCAGACGCTCCAGGCCTCCGGGCTGACGCCCGTGTTCGCGGCGGACATGCGGGAGCTGGGGCAACGCTTGCAGGAGCAGGCGGTGAGCGGCTTTGTGCTGGAGCTCGACGAGGTGTGGCAGGCCCGCGGCCTGCAGCGCGAGCACCTTTTCCAGCTGGCGGAGGCCTTTCCGCTTCTGCGCGTGCACCGCGCGCATGCGAACGACGCTCTTGAATTTATGGACAAGCCCCAGGACTTCGTCTCCCAGGTGCTGCGGTATTTCCCGCGCCGGGCGCGCCTTGCGCCGCGTACGCCAGTGGTGCTTCAGGCCTTGCTGGCCAACGCCAACGATCCGGGCTTCAACACCGCGAGCCAGGCGACGATTCTGGATGTCTCCGCCAACGGCGGGCTGGTGCTCGGCGCGGAGTCCTTCAGCAAGGGCGATCTGCTGAACCTGCGCATCGGCGGGCTTTCGGACCTGGCGCCCATAACCGCGGGCGTGTGCTGGCGCGGCGAGCACGGCCAGCAGGGCAGAAGCCGCCATTGCGCGGGGTTGCGCTTCATGGGCCTTACGCCCGGACAGGTGGAGGAGATTGAGACGCGGCTTTTGGCCGGGGCCTAGCTTCCAGCGCGCAGGGGGCAGCCCAGCGGTCCGCAGGAAGGAACGCCGGGCCAGCTTTCGGGCCCCCGCTGTCGGGACTGCTGCCCCAGGCGGCTATGCGGGCGGACTGCCGGACGTGCTGCACACGGCCTGGTTGATGACGCGCAGGGAGTCTTCCAGGGGCACCGCCTCGGCGCAGAGGTAGCCCTGGCCCAGCTCGCAGCCCAGGTCTTCCAGGGCTTGGCGCTGGGCCTCGGTCTCTATGCCCTCGGCCACGGTGCTCAGATGCAGGCTTGACGCCAGGGTGATGATGGCGCGGACGATCTCACGGTCTTCCGCGCTTTCCGTTATGCGCGCCACAAAGCTGCGGTCGATTTTGAGGCAATTGAGCGGCAGGTGCTGCAGCGCGCTCATGGAGGAATAGCCGGTGCCGAAGTCGTCGATGGCGATGCCCACCCCGCGCGCCTTGATGCGCGAGAGGATGTTGGCCGAGGCCTCGGGGTGCTTCATGATGGACGACTCGGTTATTTCGAGCATGAGGCACCGGGGCGGCAGGCCGGAGGTCGCCAGGGTGCGGTCTATCTGCTCCGCCAAGCCCTGGCGCGAGAACTGCCGGGGCGAGAGGTTGACGGACAGGGTCAGCGGCCCGGCTTCCGGGTTGGCGAGCAGAAAATCGGCCATTTCGCGGCAGGCGCGGTCCAGGGCGAAGCTGCCCAGCTCAAAGATGGACCCGGACTCCTCGGCCACGGGGATGAACTCCGTGGGGCCCACCATGCCCCGCGAAGGGTGCCGCCAGCGCAGCAGCGCCTCGAAGCCGCGCAGGGAGCGTTTCCGCAAGTCGAAGGTGGGCTGGTAGAGCATGTAGAATTCCCCGTTGGCCAGGCCCCGGCGGATGTCGTTCTCCATGCTCATGACCTCGATGGCCGCCTCGTGCATGCTTTGTTTGTAGACCACCACGCGGTTGCGGCCCAGGTGCTTGGCCCGGTGCAGCGCAATGTTGGCGTTGCGCAGAATGTCCTCTGGTCCGATGGGCTCGTTCGGGGGATAGGCCACGCCGAAGCTGGCCTCCACCTGGATGCTGTGCCCGCCGATGTCCATGGGGTCCTTCAAGCTCTGGCGGATGCGCCGCAGGGTGCGCAGCACCTCGCGTTGGGAGAGCTCCTCCAGCACCAGGGCGAACTCGTCGCCGCCGTAGCGGCACACGGTGTCCATGCGCCTTGTGCAGGTCAGAAGCCTGCTCGCCACCTCGCGCAGCAGCATGTCGCCCGCCTCGTGGCCCAGGCTGTCGTTGATGACCTTGAAGCGGTCCAGGTCCATGAACACCACGGCGAAGCGCATGCCCGGCCTGCGCTGCGCGCGCTCGTTCGCCAGGGCTATGCGGTCCAGGCACAGGGTGCGGTTGGCCAGGCCGGTCAGGGGATCGTGCAGGGCGCGGAAGCGCAGTTGGCTCTCCATCTGCTTGCGCTCGGTGATGTCCACGACGATGGCCGCGAAGCCGCCGTCCACCCAGGGCACGGCGGAGTGGGCCAGGTGCTTGCCCAGGGGCTGGTACAGGGCCTCGACGTGGGCGTTCTCGCCCGAGTCCACCACTTGGCTGAGCTCCGCCAGGTAGGGCGGCTCCGGCAGGGAGAATATCTCCGTCACCAAGCGGCCCGGCGCGTCCTCGGCCTTGATGTTGAAAATCTCCTGGTAGCTGCGGTTCACCGCTTCGAAGCGGTAGTTGACGGCCCTGCCCGTTTCGTCGCGCACCAGGGTGCACAGGGCCACGCCCTCGGCCATGTTGTCGAAGAGCGAGTGGAAGCGGCGCGCGCTTTCCTCCAGGGCGGCCTGGTCGCGCATGCGCTGGGTGATGTCCTCAAAGATGGCCGCGAAGCCCCCGTCGACCCAGGGCACGGCGGAAAGGGATACATGCTTGTCCAGCGGCTGCAGCATGGTCTCAACGCTGTAAGGCTGGCCGGATTCGACCACCTCGGTCATCTCGGCCAGGAAGGGCGGCTCGGGCAGGGAGAAGACCTCCACGACCGTGCGGCCCACCGCGTGCTCGGCCTTGATGCGGAAGATTTCCTCGTAGCTGCGGTTCACGGCCTCGAAGCGGTAGTTGACGGCCCTGCCCGTTTCGTCGCGCACCAGGGTGCACAGGGCCACGCCCTCGGCCATGTTGTCGAAGAGCGAGTGGAAGCGTCGCGCGCTTTCCTCCAGGGCGGCCTGGTCGCGCATGCGCTGGGTGATGTCCTCAAAGATGGCCGCGAA
>Ga0209373_10002325_pt1 | contig 19327 bp, 13 predicted proteins | sample Higcelweek5metaG_FD_187173 | JGI IMG/M metagenome (GOLD analysis project Ga0209373, IMG submission 187173) | Freshwater pond sediment microbial communities from the University of Edinburgh, under environmental carbon perturbations - High... | ecosystem: Environmental > Aquatic > Freshwater >... | reverse complement strand
GCAGAAGGCCGTGGAAGCCTTCATGGCCCAGCATAAGGGCGTGTCCATCTCCATCTCCGCCTCCGGCTCGGGCGACGGCGCCAAGGCCCTCATCGACGGCTCCACCCCGCTGGCCATGATGAGCCGCGAGATGAAGGAGTCCGAGATCAAGCAGGCCAAGGAAAAGGGCGTGAACCCCAAGCAGATCGTCATCGCCTATGACTGCATCACCCCGATCGTGAACAGCGCGAACCCGGTCAAGAACCTGAGCATGGCCCAGCTGAAGGACATCTACACCGGCAAGATCACCGACTGGAAGGAAGTGGGCGGCGCTGCCGGCCCCATCTCCGTCATTTCCCGCGACTCCTCCTCCGGCACCTTTGAATACTGGGGCGAGCATGTTCTGAAGAAGGAACGCGTTTTCGCCCGCGCCCAGATGCAGGCCAGCAATGGCGCCGTGGCGCAGGTCGTCTCCAAGCAGAAGGGCGCCATCGGCTACGTGGGCCTGGCCTACGCCAAGGCTCCCGGCCTGAAGGACCTGACTGTTGAAGGCGTGGGCGGCAGCATCGCCACCACCCTGAACGGCACCTACCCCATTTCGCGCGGCTTGTACCTGTACACCAACGGCGCGCCCACCGGCGACGCGGCCAAGCTTGTTGAATACATCCTCTCTCCCGCCGGCCAGAAGATCGTGGCTTCCGTGGACTACATTCCCCTGAAGAGCCTCAAGTCCGCTCCGGCCAAGAAGGGCAAGAAGTAGCAGCGGCCCCCCAATACAAAAGCGCCAAGAAGACCTTCCTTTGCGCCCCGCCCCTCCGCCCCAGCCCATCAGGGCGGAGGGGGCGGGTGACCGCAACAAGGCAAGAAAAGGAAACCATGCACAGACGAACCAAAGAAGCGCTCATCAAGCAGGTGTTTCTGGGCACGGCCATCACCTCGCTGGCAGTGCTGGCCCTGATCATGATCTTTCTGTTCATGGAGGGGCTGCCCACCTTCTCCTTCGTGAGCGTGAAGGGCTTTTTGACCGGCATGGACTGGTACCCCACGGACGAGGCCCGGCCTGACTACGGCGTTCTGCCGCTCATCGGCGCCAGCGGCGCGGTGACGGTCCTGTCGTCCATCCTGGCCATTCCTTTGGGTGTCATGAGCGCGGTGTACCTGGCGGAGATAGCCAACCCCCGCGTGCGCGCCGTGGCCAAGCCGGTCATCGAGATGCTGGCGAGCCTGCCCTCGGTGGTCATCGGCTTCTTCGGCATGGTGGTCATGGCTCCGTTTCTGCAAGACTTCATGGGCATAGAGGTGGGCCTGAACCTGTTCAACGCCTCGCTCATGCTGGCCTTCATGAGCGTGCCCACCATCGCCAGCGTGAGCGAGGACGCCATCTACGCCGTGCCGCGCGAGCTGAAGGAAGCGAGCCTGGCCCTGGGCGCCACGCACCTGGAAACGCTGCTGCGCGTCACCATCCCCGCGGCGCTCTCCGGCATCGGCACCGCGGTCATTCTGGGCATGAGCCGGGCCATAGGCGAAACCATGGTGGTGCTCATGGTGGCGGGCGGCGCGGCCGTGCTGCCCACCTCGCTCTTCGACCCCGTGCGGCCCATGCCCGCGAGCATCGCGGCGGAAATGGCCGAGGCGCCGTTCCGCAGCAACCACTACCACGCGCTGTTCGCCATCGCCATGGTGCTTTTTCTGGTGACGCTCGGCTTCAACATTCTGGCCGACTATATTTCGCACAAGCACCGCCAGGTTGGCTCGGCCTCCCTGTAAGCATGAGGAACAAGCCCATGACCACTCCGGCAACCTCCGCCCTCGCCCCCGGCCAGCCCGTGTCCCCCTCGGTGTCCTTAAGCGTCGCACAGGGACGCGACATACGCCGCAACGGCCTCGAATGGTTCGTATTCATGCTGTTGCGCGGGGCCATTCTCATCGTGGCCGCGGCGTTGGCCGTCATCGTCGGATTTTTGGTGAAGAATGGCATTTCGGCCATCAGCTGGGAATTTTTGACCGAAGCGCCGAAGAACTACATGACCGAGGGCGGCGTGTGGCCGTGCATCGTGGGCACGCTGCTCTTGTCCCTGGGAGCCATGGCCGTGGCCGTGCCCCTGGGCGTCTCCAGCGCCATCTACCTGCACGAGTACGCGCGGCCCGGCACGCTCATGCGCATCATCCGCCTGGGCGTGAACAACCTGGCGGGCGTGCCCTCCGTGGTGTTCGGTCTGTTCGGGCTGGGACTTTTCGTCACAGTGCTGAAGCTGGGTGTTTCGCTGGCGGCCGGCTGGCTGACCTTGGGCGTGCTGTGCCTGCCCGTGGTCATCGGCACTGCGGAGGAGGCCTTGCGCAACGTGCCAGCCACCTATCGCGAGGCCTCCCTGGCCCTGGGCGGCACCAAGTGGCAGACCATTTGGCGCGTGGTGCTGCCAAGCGCCCTGCCGGGCATTCTGACCGGGACCATTCTTGGCGTGGGCCGCGCCGCGGGCGAAACCGCGGCCATCATGTTCACCGCGGCGGTGTTCTACACGCCCAAGATGCCCAGCAGCATCTTCTCGGATGTCATGGCCCTGCCCTATCACATCTACGTGCTGGCCACGGCGGGCACGGAGATCGAGAAGACCCGGCCCATCCAGTACGGCACGTCGCTCGTGCTCATCGCCCTTGTGCTGGGCATGAACCTGGCGGCCATCCTGCTGCGCGCTTGGCTGCAGAAGCGCCACGCGCACTAACCGCGCGGGCGCACGGCACAACAAAAATGGGGGCCTTTGGGCCCCCTTTTTTGTTGTGCCGTGCAAGTGAGAGCTACTTCTTGATCCTGCGCTCCCAAAGCTTCATGTCCTTCATCTTCTTGCGGCGCTGACGCTGCAATTCCTTGCAGACCAGGGGCATCTTCTTGGGGTAGCCCCACTTCTCGCGGTATTCGTCAGGAGTCAGGCCAAACTTTGCCAAATGGCGCTTGGTGAGCACCTTGAACGTTTTGCCGGATTCCAGGCAGATGATGCTCTTTTCGCGGACAGCCTTCTTGGGGTCCGTGGTGGGCACAGCCGCAACATCCTCCTCCTCAGCCGTCGCCTCGCCGATGGAGCGGATGCCGTTGCACAGACTGCGGACCATGGACAGAATCTCTTCCTCCGTCATGGTCCGCACAGTGGCCTGGGCCTTAACGATGTCCAGTGCTTCCTTCAGAAAATCATCCATCGCGTTCTCCTCAAAGGGGGTTGTCGTTCGTCTTGGCGCATGGTGCAGCGAATTGGCGACCTCAAAACAGCACTGCGGCATCAAAATACTGAAGGGCCAGCTGGAAGTAAAGAAAGAACAGGGAAAAACATACATGAAATATTACGTAGAGTTCGATGGCTGGGTACTGAGTTGAAATATGGATACTGCAATGGTTTTTTAAAGAGGGGTTGCGCTTTGCGCGCAGAAGATTATCTTTGACAAGTAGTGACACAGGCTCCGGCACAGGCGGCCGAATGGTTCAGGGCGCCAAGTGCGGGCGAAAGCAGCAAGGAGAAACCGGAAATGGCAACAACAAAGTTCGACCCGGAACTCTTGTATGTGGAATGCGCCAAGTGTGGACAGCCTGTGATCTGGAGCCCCGGCGACACGACGAGGATTCTCGCCTGGGCGGGCATAGACGCCCAGACCCTGGACGAGAAGTGCATGATCGTTTCCGAGGGGTGCCCGGCCTGCCAGCCGGGCCAGCAGAGCTTCAGCACACAGGTCGTGCGTTTGCGCAAGGCGCCTGGAGGGCGAGTTCCCATCGCAGGCGCGCCGGTCAATTAGCTTTTCCGCACACCAACCATCCATCGTCACCTGGACCGGGGCGGCTCTGACACCGTGGCCCGGCCCACAACATCGCCAGAAGCATGGCCCCGTCCGTCCCGGCAAGAGCCTTCCAACGGCTTGCGGCCGGATTGCGAAGGTTGCGGCTTATGGCCTTGCATTGCGCCGAAAGCGTACAGCAAGGCCCAGGCCAGCGCCCTCCCTTGCCCCGCATGTCTCGCCACGGCCTGAAGCCGCCTGTGCTGCATGCGGCGGGGTCCGGCCATGGCGTTGGTGAATGCCCCCCGCACACAGCCGCAGCTTTTCACCACGACAGTTGCGGCGCGCTCTTGAAGACCGTTTTGCACGTCATGCCGCAGACGCGTTCTTGTTTTGCATCCCGCCGCCTGGGTGCAGGCGGAGACTGACGCCGAGAATGGCCGCGGCAGAATGGCCGCCGCCGGATGGTTGACGTTTGCCTGGGCCAAGGCGCGTCGGGCGCAAGGGTATGGCGATGCGGGTGCGGCAGGCGCTTGAATGGGGGGCTGGACGGCGGGGAAGTCCGGAGCGCCGGGCCGGAGCGCCGGGCCGGAGTGTCGGGCGTGGGCGTCGAACAGGATGCTCCCGGCGCGGCTTGCTGTTGGCGCTCTGCCTGGGGAACGCGCGCCCGCTTGAGGGCTTTTTCGCGCCGATTGCCCTGCGGAAACGCCGCTCTGTTGCCGCTGACGAGCCGCCTAGCCGCTGCCTAGCCGCCGTCTAGCCGCCGATGGACGACATGGACGTGGCCGAGACGCCCTGGCCCGCGCGCCGCGCGGCGAGGAGCTCCGCGCCCACGGGCTTTTTGCGCAGGGCCAGCTTCACAATGCGCTCCACAAAGGGCAGCCCCAGCTTCTTGTGGCGCAGAGCCGGGCGCAGGCGGTAGGTGCGGTCGCTGAACAGGCAGGTGCGCAGCTCGCCGCCGCTGGTGATGCGCAGGCGGTTGCACGTGCCGCAGAAATGGTTGGAGAGGGGCGTGATGAGCCCGAAGCGGCCCTTGCCGCCCTCGATGGCGAACATCTGGGCCGGACCGGCGTCGGCGTCGTCGCGCGGGAGCGGGGAGAGGGCGGCCAGCGCCTGGGCCTCGGCCAGAATGTCCGCCGCGCTCCACACCTGCTCGGGCTTCCAGTCCGCGCCGCCCATGGGCATGTACTCGATGAAGCGCACGTCGATGGGCTGCCGCCGCGCGAGGTCGAGGAACCCGGCCAGCTCATGGTCGTTGACGCCGCGCAGGGCCACGGCGTTGATCTTGACCCGCACCCCGGCGTCCAGGCAGGCGTCTATGCCCCGGCGTACCTCATGGAAAAGGTCTTGCCCGGTGACGCGGGCGAAGGTGGCGGGAGAAAGGGTGTCGAGGGAGATGTTGACGCGGTCGACCCCGGCCGTGGCCAGGCGCTGGGCAAAGGGCGCCAGCAGGGTGCCGTTGGTGGTCAGGCGCAGGGTGAGCTGCGGAAAATGCTCCCGCACATGCTCCACGAACTCCATGAAGTCTTTGCGGGCAAAGGGTTCGCCGCCGGTGAGCCGCACCTTGCGGATGCCCAGCCTGGCCGAAAGGCCCATGAGGTCCAGCAGCTCCTCGTAGCGCAGCACGTCAAAGTGCGTGAGCCGCGTGCTCATGCGGCCGTCGCAATACAGGCAGCGCAGGTTGCAGCGGTCCGTTACGGAAAGCCGCAGATAACTGACCGCTCGTCCCTTGTCGTCTGCGAGCAGAGGCTGGGGCATGGGCGCTCCGGGCTGGGTTTGGGCTGTTCTACTGGCCTTTGTTCTTGGCGCGCCGCGCGGTGTCGTTTTCCTCCACAGTCACGGCGGCCTTCTCGACAGCGGCGATGAACCCGGCGCGTTCGTCCTTCAGCCGCTGGGCCAGGCCGGAGTCGGAAAGGGCCAGAATCTGCGCGGCCATCCAGGCGGCGTTCCTCGCGCCGGCCTTGTCCAGGGCCAGGGTGCCCACGGGGAAGCCCGGCGGCATTTGCACCGTGGCGAAAAGCGCGTCCATGCCGGACAAGGGCGAGGCGGCCAGCGGCACGCCCAGCACCGGCTTGGTGGTGCGCGCGGCAACGGCTCCGGCCAGGTGCGCGGCCATGCCAGCGGCGCAGATGAACACTTGGCAGCCCTGGGCCTCCAGCTCCGTCACCAGGCGCTCGGTGCGCTCCGGCGTGCGGTGGGCGCTGGTGACCGTGAACAGATACTCGATGCCCAGCTTGGCGAGAATCTCGGCGCAGGGCTTCATCAGGTCTTCATCGGAAGCGCTGCCCATGAAGACGGCGACCTTGATCATGACGCTCTCCTATTTGCTGCGGGCAATGCCCTTGTCGCCGATGTCGCGGCGGAAATAACAGCCCTCGAAATGAACCTTGGCCACGGCCTCGTAGGCTTTGGCCTTGGCCTGGGCCAGGGTGCCGCCCAGGGCGGTGACGCCGAGCACCCGGCCGCCGCTGGTGACGGTCTTGCCGTCCTTGGCCGCGGTGCCCGCCTGGAAGACCTTCACGTCCGGCAGGGCGTCGGCCCCGGCCAGGCCGGTGATCTCCATGCCCTTGGGATAGCTGCCGGGATAGCCCGGCGCGGCCACCACGACGCAGAGCGCCGTTTCGGGCCGCACGCGCACCATGTCCGGGGTCAGGCGGCCCTCGGCGCAGGCGAAGAAGATCTCCAGCAGGTCCGCGTCCAGGCGCATGAGCAGCGGCTGGCACTCGGGATCGCCGAAGCGCACGTTGTACTCCAGCACCATGGGGCCGTTCTTTGTGAACATGAGACCGGCGTACAGCACGCCCTTGAAGGGGTGCCCAAGCTCGGCCAGGCGCTTCAAAATGGGGCGGATGCACAGCTCGGCGGTTTCGGCGTATTTGTCCTGCGGCAGAACAGGGGCCGGGCTGTACGCGCCCATGCCGCCGGTGTTCGGGCCGGTATCGCCCTCGTGCGCGGCCTTGTGGTCCTGGGCCGAGGGCAGCAGCGCGAAATGCTCGCCGTCGCAAAAGGCCAGAAACGAGGCTTCCTCGCCGGCCAGGGCGTCCTCGACCACCACGCGGGCGCCCGCCGCGCCGAAGCTTCTCTTGAGCATCATGTCGTCGATGGCCAAAAGCGCCTCGTCCACGGTTCCCGCCACCACCACGCCCTTGCCTGCGGCCAGGCCGTCGGCCTTGACCACCAGCGGAGCGCCGTGGGCTTTGATGTATGTTTTTGCGGCCTCGGCGTCGTCGAAGACCTCGAAGGCGGCAGTGGGCACGCCCGACTCGCGCATGATGGTTTTGGCGAAGGCTTTGCTGCCCTCAAGCTGCGCGGCAAAGGCGTCGGGCCCGAAGCAGGGGATGCCCGCGCGGGCGCAGGCGTCGGCGATGCCCTTGACCAGCGGGGCCTCCGGCCCGACGACCACCAGCCCGACCTTTTCGGCCTTGGCCAGGGCCAGCAGACCCTCGATGTCGTCGTCCTTCAGCGGGACGTTCTGGGCCACTTCGTTGGTGCCGCCGTTGCCGGGCGCGGCAAAGACGCGGTCCACCTTGGGATTTTGCGACAGCTTCCAGCACAGGGCGTGTTCCCTGCCGCCGGAGCCGATGACGAGCACATTCATGCGGGCTTACTCCACGTTGCGGTTACGTGCCCCAGGGATAGTGAAAAGAGGCGGTTTTGGCAAGGCGGCGCGGCTGCGGCGCGCCCTGGCGGCATTTAAAACGCATATTTCCGGGGTCCGGGGCTTGCGTCCCGCGTTCAATTGGATAGGATGGGTTGAAATTCAACAGGGGTCAGACAATCAGGAGTTGGGAGTATCATGAGTACCAGCACCAGGAAGACCACCGCCGCAACGGCCAAGAAGAAAACCACCACAACGCCCAAGGCGGCGCAAAAAACAGCGCCGAAGACAGCGCTGAAGGCGGCGCCCAAGGCCACGGCGAACGTCCCGGCCAAGGCTGTGGCGGCCAAGGTTCCGGCGACGAAGACTGCGGCCAAGGTTCCGGCGAAAATAGCGCCAAAACGCGGCCAGAACAGCCGCGAGGTCATGCTTGCCCGTGTGGAGTCCGTGCGTTTGTCGCAGCGGAACGAGGGGCATTTCGACTGCTTCGGCCGCGCGGACCAAGGCTACTGCGACCAGGGCGAATGCGTCTACCACTCGGAATGCATGAGCGTTTCCGGGCTGCTGCATAGCGTGTAGCCTTTGGCGGGGCGGGGCGGTCCGCCGTCTTTGCGCCGTCTGTCCTTTTGCTGTCGCCGTGGGCGCGCAGACCCTTTGCGCGCCGGGGGGAGTTGTGCGCCCGGCCCTTTCCCTGCGCGAAGGAATCCTGTAGGTAACGCGCCAGGTACCCGCCATGACGTCAACCCACGCCACCACTTTGCGCCGCAGCCTGCGCCGCTACGCCTTCACGGTTCCCTGGAACCTGTTCCTGCTCACCGCGGGTTCGCTTCTCGTGGCCTTTTCCATCAAGAGCGTGGCCGCGCCGCACGGGCTGCTCACGGGCGGGGTCTCTGGCCTGGCGCTGCTGGGCTATTACGTGTTTCCCTCCCTCGACACCGGCACCTGGTACTTCGCCCTCAACGTGCCCATCATGCTGGTGGGCCTCAAGATGGTCAGCCGGCGCTTTGTGCTCTACAGCCTCTATGGCATGGCCGCCACCAGCGTGCTCATCGGGCAGATCAGCTACGTGCTGCCCGTGGCCGACCCCTGGCTGGCGGTGCTGGCCTGCGGCGTGACGCTCGGCGCGGGCATCGGCGTGGCGCTCCGGTCCATGGGATCCACCGGCGGCGCGGACATTCTGGCCGTGGTCTGCCGCGAGCGCCTGGGCATTCCCATCGGCCGCTTCGAGTTTCTGTTCAACCTGCTGGTGTTCGCCGTGGGCTTCGCCACCCTCAAGCTGGAGATCGTGCTGTACTCCGTGGCCATGAACTTTCTGGTGGGTTGGGTGACGGACGCCTGCCTGTCCATGTTCAGCGAGCGGCGCATGGCCCTTGTCATCTCCACCCAGCCGGAGGCCATAGTGCAGGCCGTGCTGCACCGCCTGGGCCGCGGGGCCACGCTGCTGGAGGCGCGCGGCGGCTGGAGCGGCGAACCGCGCGAGGTGGTGCTGACCATGCTGAACAACATCGAACTGAAACGGCTGGAGGAGCTGGTGTACGAAATCGATCCCGGCGCTTTCCTCATCATGGGCTCGGGCTTCAATGTGCAGGGCCAGGGCTTTTCCGAGCGCAAGGCCTATTAGGTGCGGACGATGCGCGCCATTGCCCTGCTGACCGACTTTGGCCTCACCGACCCCTACGCCGGGCAGCTGCGCGCCGCCCTGGCGCGGCAGGCCCCCGGCGCGACCCTGCTCGACATTTCGCACAGCGTGGAGCCCTTTGCCGTGTCGCAGGCGGCGTTCTTTTTGGCCGCCAGCGCTCCGCACTTCCCCTCCACGGCGGTGTTCGTCTGCGTGGTGGACCCCGGCGTGGGCTCCACCCGGCGCATCGTGGGCGCGCACGTGCCCACGCCCAAGGGCGGGCAGGACTTTTTGGCCCCGGACAACGGCCTGCTCTGCCTGCTGTTGTCCACTCCCGGCCTGCCGGAAATCGGGCCGGACGCGCCGCGCGTGTTCGACCTCTCCGACTCGGCTTCGTCCTATGCGGCCTCGGCCACGTTTCATGGCCGGGACATCTTCGCGCCGCTGGCCGCGCGGCTTTCCGCCGGGGAGGCGCTGGAGGGCATGGGCCGGGAGCTGGCCCAGGATGAGCTGGCGCGCCCGGACTGGGCCGGGACGAGGATCCGTCCGGAGAACCCGCGCGAGATCGACGTGCACGTGCTGCATGTGGACCGTTACGGCAACTGCCTGCTTTCTTTGCGTGCGGGCACGCCGCCGCCCCGCCCGGTGACGGCGCTCAAAATGCCCTGGGGCCAGCGCCGCGAGGTGCATATGGCCCGCACCTATGCGGACATTCCCGCCGGGACCGTCGGCCTTCTGGCCGGCAGCCAGGGTTTTTTCGAGCTGGCGGCCAACCAGGCCTCCGCCGCCGTGGCCCTGGGGCTGCGCCGGGGTGATGCCCTGCGCCTGGCCTGGACGGAGTAGCCCGGCGTGTTCGGACGTTTTTTCGCCACCCTCGGCTTTCTTTCGCGCCTGGCCCCGGCCCGCGTCATCGCGGAGGCGGACATGCGCCGCACCATGTTTCATTTGCCCCTGTGCGGGCTGATCATAGGCGCGGCGGCCTGCGCCCCGGCCCTGGCCGGACTTTTCGCCGGGCGGCCTCTTGTTCAGGCCTGGACCGTGGCGCTGCTGTCCGCCTACCTGACGCGGGGCCTGCACCTGGACGGCTTGTCCGACGTCATGGACGGCGCGGCCGCGCACACCAGCCCGGAGCGCTTCTGGACCATCGTCAAGGACAGCCGTTGCGGCACCTTTGGCGTGGTGGCCGTGGTGCTGGCCTTGCTGGGGCAGGTGGCGCTGTTTTCGGAAATTTTGGGCCATGCCCGGGCTTGGGCGCTGCCCTGGGTTTTTGTGTTCGGCCGGGCCTGCGGCGTTTGCTTCGGCCGTGCGGCCAAGGCCTATGGACGTCCTGGCCTGGGCGGGCTGTTTCTCTCCGGCGCGGATGGCAAGGCCGTTGGCTGGGCCCTTATTCTGGCGCTGGCCCCGGCCCTGTGGCTGTGGCCCCTGGCCGCCCTGTACGCCGTGCTGGCCGCGTTGATTCTGCTGACCCCGCTGTACCGCCTGGTGCGCGCCGTGGCCGGGGTCAATGGCGACTTCCTCGGCGCGTCCATCATCATGGGTGAGGTGGCCGCCGCGGCCGGGCTTGTGCTTTCCGCCGGGCCCCTTTGGCCCGCACCCTGAACCCCAGCCTGCCTGGAGGCCTTATGCTTCGCATCCGCACCGCCGCCGTTTCGGCCCTTGTCCTCGCGGCCCTTTGCCTAGGGGGCTGCACCGCCAATTTCAACATGCTCGGCGGGCCTGCCGCACCCTTCCGCGAGCAGACCCTTTCCGGCAAGGGCAGCGGCAAGATCCTGCTCCTCACCGTTGACGGGCTCATCAGCGAGCGCGGCAAGGAAGGCCTTGTGCGCACGCGGCCCAGCACTGTGGAGGACGTGGCGGCGCAGCTCAAGATGGCGCGCAAGGACAAGGACATCAAGGCCGTGGTGCTGAAGGTGGACTCCCCGGGCGGCACCACCACTGCCAGCGACATCATCTACCACGAGCTCATGACCTACAAGGCTGAGACCGGAAACAAGCTGGTGGTGGCCATGATGGGCCTGGCCGCCTCGGGCGGGTATTACGTTTCCCTCCCGGCGGACCACATTTGCGCCCTGCCCACCACCATAACCGGCAGCGTGGGCGTCATCTTTCTGCAGCCGCGCGTGGCCGGGCTTCTGGAGAAGATCGGCGTGGGCGTGGACGTGAGCAAGTCCGGCGCGCAAAAGGACATGGGCTCGCCCTTCCGCGCGGCCACCCCGGAGGAGCGGCTGCTGACGGACTCCATGGTCAAGGCCCAGGCGGCGCGCTTCATCGGCCTGGTGCAGGAGCGCCGCAAGCTTGACCCGGCCGCGCTCGCCATCGTGTCCACGGCGCGCGTGTTCACCGCGCAGGAGGCCAAGGACCTGGGCCTGGTGGACAGCGTGGGCTACCTGGAGGACGCCCTGGCCACGGCCGCCAGACTGGCCGGACTGCCGCAGGACGCCCGCGTGGTGGCCTATCGCAGCCGCCCGGCCCCGAACGCCACGTACTATCAGCCGGGGGCGGAGTTCACCGGTCCAAGCCCAACGGTCATCAACCTGGGGCTGGAGAGCCTTTTGCCGCCCCACGCCGGGCTGTATTACCTGTGGACCCCAGGGTGGGCGCAGTAGCGCCGCTTGCTCCGGAGTACGTATCCTGCTAGGTGGAATTCGGAACTTGATTTACGTAACCATTTAGCACCTTCGACGCGGCCAGAGCCGCGTTGTTCGGGGCGTTCCATGCCGCACAACCAACCGTCATCCCCGGACGGTTCCGTCACATCGACCAAACCCTTGCCGCTGTGGAAGGTCTGGCTGCCGCCGCTGCTCATCCTTTGCGCAGCCGCCAGCTTGGCCTTGGCCTCGTTTCTGGACTACGAGCGCACCCAGCGCGCGCGCTGCGTGCAGGAGTCGGCCCGCGTCAAAACGGGCATAGCCGAGCGCCTGCGCGACTATGAGTTCGTTCTGCGCGGCGGCCAGGGGCTGCTGAACAATTCGCAGAGCATCAGCAACAAGCAATGGCGCAACTATGTGCAGGGGCTGGATTATGCCAGCTACTTCCCCGACGCCCTCGGCCTGGGCTACGCCCCCCATGTGCCGGGCGACGGTCTGGCGCGGCACAGGCGGGAGCGCCGGGCCGAATCGCCGGGGTATGACGTCTATCCTTCGGGCGTGCGTCCGGATTATTTCCCCTTGAATTTTCTGGAGCCCGCCAATGCCCGCAACAGGCGGGGCCTGGGCTTCGACGTGGGCTCGGAGCCCGTGCGCCGCGCCGCCATCGAGCGCGCGCGCGACACGGGCGAGGCCTCCCTCACCGGCAAGGTGATTCTTGCAAAGGCCACCGGGGAGTTTGCGCAGCCAAGCTGCCTGCTCATTGTGCCGGTCTACCGGCCCGGCGCGCCCACGGGCACCGTTGCGGAGCGCCGCGCCGCCCTGCGCGGCATCCTCAGCACCCCCTTCCGCGTGGAAAGTCTGCTTTTGGGCATTCTCGGCACCGGCGGCCAGCACCTCGGCGTGGCCGTTTACGACGGTGCCGTCAGGAACAGCGAGACGCTGCTGTTCAACTCCGGGCCCTCGGCGCCGGGGGACTTCAGCCACGTCGCCATGCTTGACCTCTATGGCCAGAAGTGGACGCTGGTGTTCAGCCGCCCGCAACTTTCGCCCTTTGCGCCGGAACGCCGCGAGCCGCTGGTGCTGCTGTTCCTCGGCGGCGTGCTGGCCGCCGCAGTGCTGCTCATCGGCCGCAACATCGACGTGACCCGCGCCCGCGCCGAGGCACTGGCCGCGGCCATGACCGCGGAGCTGCGCCAGAGCGAAGCCTACAACCGCACGGTGTTCCAATTCTCCATTCTGCCGGTGGCCGTTTGCGGCCCGGACGACCGCTTTCTGGACACCAACCCCGCAATGCTCGACCTGCTTGGCTACACCCGCGAGGAGTTCCTGCAAATGTTTTGGCAGGACGTCATTCATCCCGACGACTGGGCAGAGCACGCGCGCCTGGCCAAGGAAGCAATGGCCGGCGAGCGCGAGAATTATCGCATCGAGCTGCGGGCCCTGCGCAAGAACCGCCAGCCGGTGAGCGGGCTCTTGAGCGTGGGCCTTGCGCGCGCTGAGGACGGCCAGGCCCTGTTCCTCATCGGCGCATTCAAGGACGCCTCCGAGAGCAAGGCGGCCGAGGAAGCCCAGGCTGCGCGCCGCGCCCTCTATCAGGTCATGTTCGAGGGAAACCGCTCCGTTTGCCTGCTGGTGGACCCGCGCGACGGCCGCATAGTGGACGCCAACCGCGCCGCCGCGGCGTTCTACGGCTACCCGCTTGAGGAACTGCTGCGGCTCAACGCGGGCGACCTGAACACGCTGCCGCCGGAGAAAATGGCCGAGGCCTTGAGGGAGGCCGGAACCCAGGGCGGCGTGTTCGATTTTGTGCACAGGTTGCAGGACGGCGCTCTGCGCAACGTGCGCGTGCATTCCGGTCCCTTCGACACCGGCGGCGGCGCGCTGATCTTGTCCACGGTGCAGGACGTCACCGATCAGGTGCGCACCGAGGCGGCCCTTACCGAAAGCCGGGAGCGCTTCCGCAATCTGGTGGAGTCCACGGACCAGGGCGTGGTGCTGAACGACGCAGAGGACCGCCTGACCTACGTGAACCCGGCCTTTGCGCGCATGTTGGGCTATGCCGGGGAGGATCTGGTGGGCCGGTTCGCCGCCTCGGTCATGATGCCTGAAGCGGCCCAGAACCGGGCGCGGCAGGTTGCCGCCCGGCGCCAGGGCTCGCGCGAGACCTACGAGACCAAGCTGACCCGGGCGGACGGCTCGGAGCTCATGGTGCGCGTCATGCCCTTTCCCCTGTACGGCGCGCACGGCGAATTCCAGGGCTCCTGCGGGCTCGTGGTCGACATAACCGCCCAGCACGCGGCCCAGGAAATCGAACAGCGGCGGCAACGGCGGCGCGCGGCCCTGCTGCGCCTGCACGAGATGCAGCACACCCCGCGCCAGGAGCTGCTGGACTACGCTCTGGAGCAAGTGCTCCAAATCACCGCCAGCCAGTATGGCTACATCTGCTCCTACGATGACAGCGCCCGCCAGTTCACGCCGCACGCCTGGTCGAAGGAGGCCATGGCGCAGTGCCGTGTGGAGCCGTTCCAGAACCTGTATCATCTGGACGAGACCGGCGTGTGGGGCGACGCCGTGCGCCGGCGCGAACCTGTGCTGCTGAACGACTTCTCCGCACCGCATCCGGGCAAGGGCGGCCAGCCGGAGGGCCACGTGGCCCTGGATCGCTTCCTTGCCGTGCCGGTGATACGCGTGGGCCGAGTGCGCGCCGTGGTGGGCGTGGCCAACAAGAAGAGCCCTTACACGGACGAGGACATCACGCAGCTCAAGCTCTTCACCGACGGGCTGTGGGGCATTTTGGAGCGCCAGGACGCCGAGCAGGAGCTGCGCGAGGTGACGGAACGCTTCCAGCGGGCCGTGCGCGCCGGGCGCGTGGGCCTGTGGGAGTGGGACCTCAAGAGCGGCGCCGCGCACTGCGACAAGGTCATGGAGGAGCTTTTCGGCCTGGACGACAAGAACCGCACCGGCACGCCCGAGGACTGGCTCGCCCGCGTCGCTCCGGAGGAGCGCGATGCCGTGCGCCAGGCCGTTGTGGACGCCGCGTCCAAGGGCGAGCGCTTCGCCGCCTCGTTCCGCGTGCAAAGGCCCGACGGCGGCGTGGCGCACATCGAGGCCTCGGCCGTGGCCCAGGTGGGGCCAAAGGGCGAGCCCCTGCGCCTGGTCGGCGTGAACATCGACGTGAGCCGCCTGCGCGAGGCCGAGCTGCGGCTCGCCCAGAGCGAGGAACGCTTCCGGCATCTTTTCGAGAACGCGCCCATCCCGTACCAGTCCCTGGATGCGGACGGCAACCTCCTGCTGGTCAACGCCGCCTGGCTCGACAGCATGGGCTACGCGGCCGAGGAAGTCCTGGGCCGCAGCTTCGCGGAGTTCCTGCATCCGGACTCCCTGGCCTATTTTCGCGAGCAGTTCGCCCAATTCAAAAAGCTGGGCCACGTGGGCGGCATCGAATACCTGCTGCGCAGCAAGGACGGCGGCACGCATCTGGTCAGCATCAACGGTCGCGTGGCCTGCGATGCCCAGGGCCGCTTCCAGAGCACCCACTGCACCTTCACCGACATCACCGAGCGCCGCGCCGCGGAAGAGCAGCTGGCGCGGAACCACCGCTTCCTGCAAAACCTCATCGACACGCTGCCCGTGCCCTTTGTGTGCAAGGACAGCCAGGGCCGCTACCTGCTGGTGAACGAGTCGTTCACCCGGCTCTACGGCCTAGCCAAGGACCAGGTGCTTGGCCGCACCCTGCGCGAGTTTGGTCCGCTGGACAATGCGGAGCGCCATTGCCTGATCGACGAGAGGGTGCTCACGCGGCAAGACGGCGACTGCGCGCAGTATGAGGAGACTTTTGCCGCGCCGGACGCGGAGCCGCGCCACTGGCTGGTGTTCAAGTCGCACCTGCGCCTGGCCGACGGCGGCTCCGGCATCGCCGCCATCGCCATCGACATCACCGAGCGCAAGCAGGCCGAGGAAGCCCTGCGCGAGGAGCGGCGCAGGCTCACGGACGTCATCGAGGGCACCAACACCGGCACCTGGGAGTGGGACCTTGAAAGCGGGGCGCTGCTGTGCAACGAGCGTTTGGCGCAAATCCTCGGGCTTTCTCCCGCCACCATGGACAGCCTGCTGGCCGTGACCCATCCAGAGGACGTGCCCTTGTGCAACGAGGCCCTGGCCCGGCATTTCTCCGGCGAAACGCCGTTTTTCGATGTGGAGGTGCGCATGCGCCACGCCGAGGAGCGCTGGGTCTGGGTGCATGTGCGCGGCAGGGTGTTCCAGCGTGGCCAGCAGGACCAGCCCCTGCTCATGTCTGGCGCGCTCAGCGACATCGACGTGCGCAAGTCGACCGAGGAGCGCCTGGCCCTGGTGGCCCGCTTCCCGGTGGAGAACCCGCACCCAGTGCTGCGCGCCGATGCCAAGGGCGTGCTGCTTTACGCCAACCCCTCGGCCGAGCCGCTTTTGACCAGCTGGGGGCAGAAGGTGGGCGGCAGGCTCCCCCGCGAACTGCGCCACGAGCTGCGCCTGGCGCTTGATTCCGGCCAGTCCCGCACCTCGGAGCGCTCTTACGCCAGCGGCGTGTACTCCTTCACGGTCGCCCCCTTTGTGGACAAGGGCTACGCCAACGTTTACGCCGTGAACGAAACCCAGCGCAAGGCCGCGGAAATGGCCCTGCGCCTGGGCGAGCTGCGCTACCGCGAGCTGGCCGTCATGCTGCAGCTCATGTGCGACAACGTGCCGGACATGATCTGGGCCAAGGACATGGAGAACCGCTACCTTTTCGCCAACAAGGCCATGTGCGAGCGGCTGCTGTGCCTGCGGGAGGGCGAGCAGCCCCTGGGCAAGACCGAGGAATATTTCGCCAAGCGCGAACAGGCCGCCCACCCGGAGGAGCCCGACTGGCACACCTTGTGGGAGGCGTGCCTGCGCTCCGACCTGGAGACCTTGGATGGGCGCGGCCTTGGCCAGTATGAGGAAGTCGGGTACTGCCTGGGCCAGATCAAGCATTTCGACGTGCGCAAGGCCCCCTTTGTGAACGGCCAGGGCGTGGTCATCGGCACGGTGGGCTCCGCGCGCGACATCACCGAGAAGAAGCGCGCCGAGGAAGCCCTGGCCAGAAGTGAAGAGCGCTTCCGCACCCTGGCCCAGGTTTCGCCCGTGGGCATCTTTCAGGCCGATACGACGGGCCGCTGCACCTATGTCAACGACCAGTGGGCGCGCATCAGCGGCTATCCCAAGGTGGCCGCCCTGGGCATGGGCTGGCTGCGCACCCTGCACACCGCCGACCGCCGGGGCATTTTGCGCGGCTTCCGCGAAACCGCGCGCACCGGCGACGACTTTGTCACCGAGCTGCGCTTCCGCCCCGCGCAGGGGCAGCAGGAGGGCCGCTGGGTGCTGGTGCGCGCGGCCGCGGAGCGCGGCTCCCAGGGCGGCTTCACCGGCTTTGTGGGCGCGGTGACGGACATCACCGAACTGAAGCGGGCCGAGGTTGCCCTGCGCCAGGCCAAGGCCGAGGCCGAGGCCGCCACGGAAGCCAAGGCGCTGTTCTTGGCCAACATGAGCCACGAGATCCGCACGCCGCTTTCCGGGGTCATCGGCACCACCAAGCTTTTGTCCCAGTCGCAGCTGGACGAGGCCCAGCGCCAGCTTGTGGACATGGCCGTGGATTCCGGCCGGGCCCTGCTCGACGTGGTGAACGACATTCTGGACTTTTCCAAGATCGAGGCCGGGCAGTTCAAGCTGCGCAGCGCGCCTTTCTCGCTGCGCCACACCCTGGAGTGCCTCGTCGGCCCCATGGCCATTTTGGGCCGAGAGCGCGGGCTCTCTCTCACGGTGGACGTGGCCCGCGGCGCGCCGGACGCCCTTGTGGGCGACGAGACCCGACTGGGCCAGGTGCTGCGCAATCTGCTGACCAACGCCATCAAGTTCACCGACGCCGGCGGCGTGACCCTGGCCGTGCAGCAGGAACCACGGGGCGGCGACGAGGCCCGGCTTTCCTTCAGCGTCACGGATACGGGCATCGGCATCGAGCCCAGCTACCTGCCGCGCTTGTTCGACAGCTTCAGCCAGAGCGACAGCTCCTACGGCAAGCGCCATGGCGGAACCGGCCTCGGGCTGGCCATCTGCAAAAGCCTCGTGGAGCAAATGGGCGGCTCCATCCAGGTGCGCAGCAGCCTGGGCAAGGGCAGCACATTCACCGTCACACTGCCCTTTGGCCAGGACGCGCAGCCGCAGGTGCTGGTTGCTCCGGCCGCGTCCGTCGGACCCGCCGTCAGCCAAGGCGTCGATCAGGATGCCGGGCAGAATGCTGGACAGAATGCCGGACAGAATGCTGGACAGGATGCCGGGCAGGGTGCCGGGCATGACGCCAGCCCGGACACCGATTCGGCCGCCGCGCAGCCAGCCGGGCCAAACAGTGTGCAGGCGGCAGCGCAAAACGCCGGGCAAGACCATCAGCCAGCATCGGGTCCGGCCGCCGCGCCGGCCTCGTCGACCACGGCTTCTTCCGCTGCCGCTTCGACGACCGTTTTGTCGGCCGCCTCGGCCACTGATGGGACGGCCGCTCTGGCAGCGGGCCAGGCTCCAAGCCAGACGCCAAGCCAGGCAACGGACCTGCCAGTGGCCCAGTCGACAGCCGTGCGCGTGCTGCTGGCCGACGACAACGCCATCGGCCGCGTGCTCATGGAGCATGTGCTGCGTAACGCCGGGTACGACGTGGCCTGCGTGGCCGACGGCCGCGAGGTGCTGCGCGCCCTGCGCCGCGAGCGTTTCGGCCTGGTGCTCATGGACGTGCAGATGCCCCGCATGGACGGCCTCACGGCCACGCGGCAAATCCGCATGGGCGAGGCCGGGGAGGAGAGCCGCAACATCGCCGTGGTGGCGCTCACGGCCTATACCTCGCGGGAGGACCGCCAGAATTTCATCGACGCGGGCATGGACGACGCCGTGTCCAAGCCGGCCGAGGAGCGGCCGCTGTTCGAGGCCATGGAGCGGGCCTTGGCCGCGGCCGCCGGGCGTGCCCGCCCTGAGGATGCAGAGCGGCCCCAGGCTGCTGCGGAGCCGAAGGCCGCCTACGGGGCTCCCGCCCCGGCGCACAGCGCCCCGGCCGTGACAAAGCCGGAGCGCCTAGACCAGGAGTACCTCTCGCGCTCCTTTGGTGACAACCACGCCCTGCTTGCGCTTTTGCTGCGCCAGTTCCAGGACAAGAGCCTGCCGGAGATCACGCGGAGCATCGAGGAAAGCCTGGCCGGGGGCGACCTGCGTCGCGCCCGCGAGGTGGCCCACCGCACCCGCGGCACCTTGGCCTCCATCGGCGCGGCGCGGGGCATGAACCTTGCCGCCGCCGCCGAGAACGCCGCAGCCAAAGAGGATTGGGCGCGCTATGCGGAAATGGCCGCCGCGCTGCAGGAGGAGCTGAGCGCCCTGGGCGAGCACCTGCGCCAGGACCTGCCCTGGGGATATGGAGAGGAGGAGAAGTCATGACGCATCGCGGGCAGCTGCCCACCGACCCCGAAATCGCGGCCATTGTGCGCGCCCTGGGCCTTGTGCCCCTGCCGCAAGAGGGCGGCCTCTACGCCGAGACCTACCGTTCCGCGCGCGTGCTGCACGCATACGCCGCCGGACCGGAGCAGACCGGGCCGCGCGCTTGCGCCACGGCCATCTATTACCTGGTGACGCCCACGCGCTTTTCCGCCCTGCACCGCGTGGCCAGCACGGAGATTTTCCACTTCTACCTGGGCGACCCCGTGACCATGCTGCAACTGCACCCGGACGGCCACGCCAGCGCCCATGTCATCGGCGCGGACA
>Ga0209373_10002322_pt1 | contig 19350 bp, 15 predicted proteins | sample Higcelweek5metaG_FD_187173 | JGI IMG/M metagenome (GOLD analysis project Ga0209373, IMG submission 187173) | Freshwater pond sediment microbial communities from the University of Edinburgh, under environmental carbon perturbations - High... | ecosystem: Environmental > Aquatic > Freshwater >... | reverse complement strand
TGCGATACGTGTCAATGCAGTACTTGAGTTTGAAAATGTCGCATTACCAGAAACAAGCGTCCAGTTTGAAAACTGATAACCGCCATTAGGGATCGCTGTTATAGCTGTATCAGTACTTGAAAAAACATTGACAGTATCATTTGGAAAGATTGTTCCTTTACCATTGGTTCTGACAATAAGAGTCAATGGTGTTCTAACTGAAGCAATAAAATTAGTTGTATAATAACTTGACGAATAAGGCACAATCTTGAAATAGTGATACTCACCCGCAGTCGTTGCAGTGAACTGATAAATAATTCGTGTGCTATTATAACCTGTATTCCCGATCGCAGTCAAAAAGGCTGAACTTGTTCCATAGTAATACATATTTTTGTAAGAGCTATCAATAACAATGGCATAAGTACCTGGAGATGGAGCCCGGAATTTAAGTCTGACTCCATTTAATGGACTTATCTCAAAATTGTTCGTTGTAAAATTATACGAAGACGGAATAGATGACAAATCATAAACTGTTCCCGCAATGAAATTCGCCTGTATAGCAGCATCACCTGTAATTGAAACGCTTGCACTCGCAAGAGTCGGATTTACCAAAACAGCACTGCCGCTCTGAACAGTCCAGTTTACAAATCGATACCCGGATGACGGTGTTGCTGATATTGACCGGGATTCACCTGATGCCAAAGCAACTGAACCTGATGGACTTGTTGTGCCATGTCCATCATTATTTACAACCAGTGAGTACGCACTTCCTGATGATATTCTAAAATTATAGGACCAGTACGAACTGCTGCCTGGAACTACTTTGAAGTAATATCTTGCACCAGCAGTTGCGTTAAAACTTATTGATGACGTTGAGCTGTTGGTTTTCGATTGAACTGCAGAACTGAACGCAGCATCTGTTCCATAATAATAAAAGTTGCTTGAATGGGATTCAACATTCTGAATTGACACAGAGTAATTACCGGTTGCTGATGGAGAAAAATAAAATCCCACTCCGCTGCCTGCTGACAGATCATAAGAATTTGTTGTGTAATTGTACTGTGTTGCGCTTCCAGTAATTTGATATACCGGACATTGAGTAAAATTTGCCCTGATTACAGCATCACTGGTAATTGAAACATTTGTACTTGCAAGAGTTGAACTGCCAAAAGTTGCACTGCCGCTTTGAACAGTCCAGTTTGAAAAACGATAACCTGTATTTGCAGTTGCTGAAATTGAATATGGCGTTGATGTTTCAATTGAAACAGATCCTGATGGTGTAGTTGTTCCATTTCCACTGTTGTTGACAGTCAGTAACTTACTTACAGGATTATACACTTGCAAACGGTCCAGATACCATCCAGCAGCCTCAACACTGCCATCACTGGTAAATCTGAAACGTATTTTTATTTTTGAATTAGTGTATGAACTTATATCAATATTTTTTAAATTCCATGAATTCAATACCCCTGAAACAAGTGATAGTGTAGTCCATGTTGTTGAACCCTCTTTAAAAATGTCAACGTACATTGAATCACAGCATGATTCTGTAGAATACCACTGATAAAAAGAAAGCTTTACTATTGGACCGGATATTGAAATTAAAGGTGTTTCCAAATTATAATCAACATAATCACCATAATTACCATTTAAAATTGTTCCCGTACACTTACTCCCTTCAGGAACTGTAGTCGGACCTGATGAATAAGTAGGTGTTCCAAATTCCCAACCTCCTCCGGAAACCACCATATCAGAAGTACTGCCCTCAAAATTCTGAGAATAAAAGACATTCTGAGCTGAAACAGAGCACAACAACAATCCGGTAATTATGAGAAACCGGTATAAAATGCCCATTTGTATACTCCTGAAAGGAAGTTTAAAAGTAGATCGTAATGGATTTGCACTTAAAAAAATAAAAACACGTTACATTTGTAAAATAATTAACGTAATGTTAAGGTGATCAATAGGTGTAATATAAAGAGTTTGATATCAAAAAGCAATTTTTTTTTGCTCAAACCCGTTAACATTGTAAAAAAGCGTTTTCCAACACTGTCAAACACCAGATATTTACATTTTCCGGAGTTTAAAGACTCATTGCCAGGACATCAAATATAATCCGCTGAGATAATATCTCTCACGGATAGATGAAGCCCTGATTTTTATAATCCAGTCTGGCGTATCAAGATAATGGTTGTTATTTACACCTGTTTGCGCTATAATTATTAAATCTTACAATTTTGATAGTCTTGGATTAATGCCGGTCAATTGAATAATAACTATTTTTTAACACTTGTCATATAGAGACATAACAAAACTAAGATAATCAGGGCTTGAATCCAGGCATATTACTCAGTTAAACACAAAAAGTCCTGGAATTCTCCACGACAATCAACGTCAGCGACAAACTGTAATGACTTTTTTGAGACGATTACGGAGGAAGTTGTGGCACTGAAGGCACCTGGAATATTCGGAAGCAACAATAGCGGGCCTATGGTTTTGATCTATTCCCCCCGGGATAAAATCCGCGATATAATCACTGTTGGTTTGATCCAGTGTAATTACCAGATAATTCAGGCACATACATCATATCTTGCCACAATAAAAGTAACTCAGATGCTGCCCAAAATCATAATTGCAGACATATCTGTTGAAAACGCAAAAGATATTCTCATGCTCTCAAGACTTCAAAAATCTCAGCGGTTGAAAAATGTAAATATTCTTCTCATTTTACCCTTGAACATCCCCCGGGACATTGCCGCATTTGTAAATGATCTTAAAACACAGACTGCCGAAGAAAACGTAAACAGACTACAATCAATCGGTTATCCATTTGCATTTGCAGACCTTCTTACAGCCCTAAAACGTTTCGGACACCCTGAAGATGCAGCCTCCGCAAAAGCTGCCATTTCGAAAAATCAGTCTACCATTTCTGCGGAATTGACAAAAAACATTGAATCAAAACTATTTGATCTGTCAATTCCAGCATCAACAAAACTCGCTGATATCGGAAAAGCACTTCAGCATAACTGGGCATTCCCATTTACAGTTGTAAAGGCTCTTGACATTATTGAATCCGAGGCATCGTGCAGCGCGGAACTTTCCAAATGCATATCTACCGATCCCGCAGTGTCATCAGCTATTCTGAAAATAGCCAATACAATTCAATATGCACATCGTCATGGCCGCGTTACAGAGATAAAAGAAGCAATTGTACGACTTGGTTTTAAGGAAACCAGAAATATGATGGCCTGCCTTTCCCTTATTGACTTAACGCCTGATGTATACAGAAACAGGGGCTTTGGACGAAGGGAATTCTGGCTTCACTCTCTTGCTGTCGGAGTGATCGCTGAAAAAATCTGTACCGACTACCAGCTTCACCGTCCTGAACTCGCGTTCATGGCCGGTTTACTTCACGATCTTGGGAAAATTCCGCTTGATAATAATTTTGAACTGGTGTTTTTAAAACTTCTTGATGATACAATGGCGTCAGTTACAGCTTTTCATGAAACTGAACAAAGAACTGTTGGATTTACGCATGCGCATCTTGGCCACTATCTGACAACACAGTGGAACTTCCCGGCACCTATTTGTCAAGCCATTCTCAATCATCACAACCCGGAAAGGATTCTTCAGACACCCGTACAGTATGACAGGATCATCCAGGAAGCTGTTTTCATTGCCAACCTGCTTGCAAAAGCTTCAGGAATCGGACATACCTGTGATGAGATCCTGCCGGAAATTCCGGCAGAAATGATCCGTGAATTGCGTCTGGTTAATGGTATTTCTGATAAATTCTTCAGTTCTGTCATTAAACAGCTGCGCTTTATGTGTACATTTCTGAACCTTCCATATCAGGACTTAAGCATTGGTGAAATAAGACAGGAGAATGCGGATTCAGAGGTGCTTGTAGTTTACAATGAGCGACAGATCTTTCATCCTGTGGTTATAGCCCTCAAAGCAAATGGTTTCAATGTACGCATAATAAATCAGTTGACTCCTGAAAATTGCAGAAAAGCGAAAGCAATAATCGCAATGCCGGACAAGGGATTGCCGCTTGATATTGTATTCTACGGTGATGAGCGTGATATAGAGAATGAAAATGATATTCTTAAAATATTTCTTGTTGATCTTGAACAGTATCACGATACCCGTCAGAGCATTACAAACGAAAATCTTGTATTTATGGACCGCCACAACTTCGATGTACGTGTACTGCTTCACACTCTGGATAATTTCTTCGGCAGAATAGTGACACCTAAAGAGCCTTCACAAAATAGTAATTGACAATCTCAATGTAATATCTTCAATCAATTTCTTTTCCTGCAAGCTGTCCGCAGGCTCCTGATATGTCCTGACCACGGCTTCTGCGCACTGTTGCAGTAATTCCACGCCTCTGAAGCTCATTGCAGAATTTCTCAAGACTTGAATCATCGGGCCCGCGAAAAGTATTTCCGCCTGATGGATTCACAGGAATCAGGTTTACTTTACATGGAAAATTGCCGAGATATCTGACAAGCGAATCAAGTGCCTCGCCTGTATTTGTCTTTCCGTCAATTAGAACATACTCAAAAGTGACGCGGCGCCCTGTTTCATGATAATATTTTTTCGCAACTTCAATAAGACTCTCAATAGGATACCTGCGGTTAATTGGCATGAGCGTACTTCGCAGTTCATTGCTGTATGAATTAAGTGATATAGCAAGGCCAATAGTCATTTTCTCCCTCATCAGTCTCTCCACTGACGGAACCACACCTGCAGTGGACACAGTAATATGTCTTGCTCCTATATTGTAAAGTTCATCATTCATGATAATTTTCAGGGCACCCATGAAATTATCATAATTCGAAAGTGCTTCACCCATTCCCATGAACACAATATTGGTTAAAGTTTTATCACCCCTTGACTCACAATAATCATTGATTCCTATAAATTGACCGATGATCTCTTCCTGAGTCAGATTCCTGACAAATCCCATTTTCCCAGTCTGGCAGAATTCACATCCCAGAGCACATCCGATCTGGCTTGAAATACAGGCGGTTCTTCTGTCTCCATCAATCAGAAGTACACTCTCAATAAGATGCTTCGATTCAATACATTTAAAACCGAATTTCACAGCATCACCATGCCTTGACTCAAGAATCACTATTGGAACCATTTTGTCAATTTCATACAGGCTGTCAAGTTTCTGCTGAAGTACTGCTGGAAGGTTTCTCATCTGCGAAAACTGGCCGGCTCTCTTAAGGTAAAGCCACTGTTTAATCTGCTGCGCCCTGAACTTTTTCTCCCCGATTGATTCAATCTCTGACAGGAGCATATTCAGCGGTATATTTTTCAAGCGTTTTTTCATTACCCGATTCAAACCTTTACTTTCAATATTTTATACTTATTTACCTGTTCATAAGCAGCTTCTGTATCTGTACTAACTCCGGATCGTCTGGAAAATCCTGTAACAGCTGCCATAAAATCGCATTTGCACTCTCTATTTTTCCATTAAGATAATCAATTGACAATTTCAAAACATGATACTGCCTGATATATTCTCTGTCATCAGGAATATCATCTATCTGCCCCAGAAATTCTGATGCATTATGATATTGCCCTACAGTAAATTCATGTCCCGCAAGAATCAAAAGCGGCCAGCAGAGTCCTTTTTCTGTATTGTTAATCTGCTGCGCAATATGAGCAGCTTTATTATAGAAAAAATCTGTCACCGACACCGGAATGTCAAGTCTGGAACAGAGATCGTACGTCCATGCAAGATGAGAAAGCTGCGTGAGACTTTTTTTTTCTTTCATATTTGCGGCATTGTTTGAAAGCCACTGGACAATTCTTGTTGCGCGATGAATCTCACAATTCGAATCAAGTATTTTTTTCTGCGCTCTCCTGGCCATATTCATAACTTTAAAATCATTTTCACGCGCCCATCTGATTTTTTCGACAAGACTGTCAATATTATCATGTTCGTAAATCAGATAATCTTCACCCGGAATCAGAATTTCATTCATTGAATGAGTCAGTCTGTCAGAGATAAGCAAAGCTCCGCACCCGGCTGCTTCAAAAAAACGTAAATTGAGATCATTCGCAACAGATTGATTAATGACTATTTTAGATTGACTGTAAATTGGCTCATATGCCCCTGTTGCAGTATATACGATAATGTTTCTATCTGCAAGTTCGCTGAAGAGTCTGACTCTTTGCGGATTCCTGCTGTTGTCAAGTGTTCCGACAAATGATATTTCATGAGACCGCTCGTTCCAGGGAGTAAATGACCGGTGTGATCCCGCATAAAAAACCGGCAGCCACTCCACATCTGAAGAATACTCAGACAGACAATCAATATAATTTTTCTGAGCACAGAATACTTTATCAAAAATTGACGCATAATGTCTGTACCACGCATAATGTAAATGCACATCAACAGCATACCAGATTTTTGGTATTTCATATTTTTCAATGCCTGCATGAACAAGCGGACCGCTATGATCGCCCTGGAAAATCAGATCCGGTTTAAACCGATTGATAATTTCACTGATAAAATCTTCACATTTCTCTGGATTTGCATAAAAATCATAGGAAATATCATCTGTATGCGCAGTCATTGACAGAGGGACAACTGCACATACATCAATACCAGATCTGCGGAAAGAATCATTGAAAAATCTGCTGCCAAGAGATAGGATTTTCATACTGTTTTTCTCAAAAATGTTGATCTCTCTCAGATTATCATTACCTGAATTCAGATTATATCTTTTTTACAGCGTAATATTGATAATTTTCAGAAGAGATCGGCAACTTTTTTTTGTCAATTACGATAAAACATGTAATTTTGTGACATAACATAAACAGGATAAAAAAAAAGGATCAGCAACATTCTGTGAAGTATCACAAAGTATCACTGATCCTTATATATTTAATGCGGTCGGTCAGACTCGAACTGACACAGGCTAACGCCCACTACCCCCTCAAAGTAGCGTGTCTACCAATTCCACCACGGCCGCAAAATTTCAAATATCAAACTGAACTGAAAAATTATTACTTCGGCTGTTCAGTTACAGGAGCTGGTGCAACTGGAAGTGGTGTTGCCTGAGATGCTCCTGGAGTTGCCGGTGCGCTACCCTGCTGAAGTGGAAGCGCTTTATTGTCAAGTATTGATGATGGCGAATAATTCTGCTGTTTTTCTGCACGATCTTTCAACATAGATTTCTGAGTACCAACATTTGCTTTACCAACAACAAATGAGAGTACAATGCATAAAACAAGAAAAGCCCCACCGAATATTGCAGTGCCTCGTGTCAGAATATTTGCAGTATCCTGAGTACCAAGAAGACTGTTTGCACCACCAAGACCTCCACCAATAGCACCGGAGATCCCGCCGCCTTTATCTGACTGAATAAGAACAAGCAGACAAAGCATTACACAGACAATAACAAAAACAAAAAGTAATATTCCTAATAGAATTCCCATATTTTAACCTTGGTTAAAAATAATTAAACCGGTTTTACAATGCCAGCAAAATCTGCTGCCTTTAAAGACGCCCCGCCAATCAGGCCACCGTCAACATCACTCTGCTGGAGTAATGATTTTGCATTGTCAGGCTTCATACTGCCGCCGTACTGAATACGAATCTGTTCTGCAGTTGAAGTACCATATATTTTTGTAAGTAATTTTCTGATAAAGATATGTGCTTCATTAGCCTGCTGAGGAGTTGCTGTTTCTCCGGTTCCGATTGCCCATACAGGTTCATAAGCAATTGTGCACTTGAGAGCGTCTTCTGCAGAAATTCCTGCAAATGCGCCATTTGTCTGACTCTCAATAACAGAGTCCATTTTGCCGCCCTTGCGTTCATCAAGAGTTTCTCCGACACAAACTATCGGGAGCAATCCGGCTTCAAGTACTGCTTTGGTTTTTTTATTGACAGTTTCATTTGTTTCATGAAAATACTGACGCTGTTCAGAGTGACCGATAATCACATAGGTAACACCGACACTCTTTAACATTGAGCAACTTACTTTGCCTGTATATGCACCTTTGGCTTCAAAGTGTACATCCTGTGCACCAAGCTTTACGTTTGATCCTTTTACAATCTCACTTACAGCTGAAAGGCTGATGTATGGAGGACAGATTGCAATATCAACATCAGAAGTGTTTCCCATGGTATCGACAATACTTTTTGCAAGACTCTTCGCCTCATCAATATTTGTATTCATCTTCCAGTTGCCGGCAATAAACTTCTTACGCATAATCACTCCTTCTTACATTTACCCTGTCATTTACAGGTTGCGCTCTAAAATACAAAAATGCAATATATGATACAAGAAAAAAATAAAGCCGGCTGAAAATTTTCAGCCGGCTTTCGAAACTAATCTAAAAATCACTTATCATTAAGAGCTTTTACACCGGGTAGCTCTTTACCTTCAACAAGCTCCAGTGATGCACCGCCGCCAGTTGAAATATGAGACATTTTATCTGCAACACCGGCTTTTTTAACTGCACTGACAGAGTCTCCACCACCAATAATTGTAGTAGCTCCCTGAAGCGAGGCGAGGGTGTCGGCGATTGCCTGTGTTCCGGCAGCAAATTTCGGAAATTCAAAAACGCCCATAGGACCATTCCAGAAAACAGTCTTTGCACCCTTGAGTGCTGCTTTGAACTCCTCAATTGATCTGGGTCCGACATCCATACCCATCCAGCCGTCTTCAATAGCAACATTGGAAATAGTCTTTGATGCAACATCTGCACCAAAAGTCTCTGTTACCACATGATCAACCGGCAGACAGATCCTGATCTTTTTCTCTGCAGCCTTTGCAAGAACTGCTTTTGCTGTATCAACCATATCATCTTCAATAAGTGATTTACCAACTGAGAAACCCTGGGCCTTGAGGAATGTATATGCCATTCCCCCGCCAATGATCATCGCATCAACTTTTGAAAGAAGACTTTCAAGAACAGCTATCTTTGAAGAAACCTTGGCTCCGCCGATAATGGCAACAAATGGTTTCTGAGGATTCTTGACAATTTTCTCTTCAAGAAATTCAAGTTCCTTTTCCATGAGAAAACCCGCCACAGCAGGAAGAAAATGCGCGACAGTCTCTGTCGAGGCGTGCGGGCGATGAGCCGTACCGAATGCGTCATTAACATAAATATCACCAAAAGTTGCCAATACTTTAGCCATTTTTTCGCGGTCTGAAGCTTCTTTTGATGTTTCTTCTTTATGGAAACGTGTATTCTCAAGAAGTAAAATTTCTCCATCACCCATAGCTGCAACCATTTTCTGAGTTTCTTCACTTGTGCAGTCGGGTGTGAGCTTTATTGTTTTGCCAAGCAATTTGCCAAGATACGCAGCAATCGGTGCCATTTTGTGCTTACCTTCGATATATTTCTTCTCATCAAAGGTCTTTCCATCCTTCTCGGCTTTCTCTTTTGCCTTCTGCGCATCTTTTTTGGGATCTCCAAGATGCGACATGAGCACAATACTCAATACTTTTTTTTCAAGCAGATATTTGATTGTTGGAAGTGATGCAACAATACGGGTATCATCCTGAATCACTCCATCTTTGAGCGGAACATTGAAATCCACTCTCATTATAATGCGTTTACCTTTTATATCAATATCTTTTACTGTCTTTTTGGAGATCGCCATCAGTTCCTCCTGTTTGGTAGTATAACGTTGGGAAATTATCATTTGTAAGGTGATTGAAAAGTATCTGTTATATGCCTCAGATCAGAAACAATTCGGCAAGTATAAGTTTTATTGCCGTTGTTCCTCCCGTGACTGGAATTGACAGCCCAGGGATTACGTTCAACAACCTTTTGTTCTAACGTAAAAAAACCAGGGAACGGTTATTCACCGCCCCCTGGCATATTTAATTTACAAAAGTAAATTACTTCTTTGCCATGAATCTTACGAGATCAACAACACGGTTTGAATAACCCCATTCATTATCGTACCATGATACGATTTTGAAGAAACGTTTTTCACCCTTGAGGTTGTTCTGGGTTGTTGCAAGTGAATCATAGATTGAAGAACGATTGTCATGAATAAAATCGGATGACACAAGCTCTTCATTGCAATAACCAAGAATATTCTTGAGATAAGTCTGGGATGCTTTCTTGAGAAGACTGTCAATCTCTTCGATTGATGTATCTTTTTCAGTACGGAAAGTCAGATCAACAACTGAAACATCAGGTGTTGCAACACGGAAAGACATACCTGTGAGTTTTCCCTTTGTTGATGGGAGAACTTCACCAACTGCTTTTGCTGCACCTGTTGTTGATGGAATTGTGTTGACTGCAGCTGCACGACCACCGCGCCAGTCCTTCTTTGATGGACCGTCAACAGTTTTCTGAGTTGCTGTATAAGAATGAATTGTTGTCATAAGACCAGTCTCGATACCAATGCCTTCTTTGAGAAGAACATGTACGAGAGGTGCAAGACAGTTTGTTGTGCATGATGCATTTGAAACGATATTGTGCTTTACAGCATCGTATTCCAGCTCATTTACACCCATAACAATTGTCTTTACATCACCTTTACCAGGAGCGGAGATAATAACTTTCTTTGCACCGGCTTCAAGATGACCTTTTGCTTTTTCAGAATCTGTGAAAAGACCTGTTGATTCAATGACATAATCAACTCCCAGTGCTTTCCATGGAAGCTCTGAAGGGTTGCGAGTAGCCATAACACACTTTGTCTTTGCACCATTTACAACAATAATGTCTGCTTCTTCTTTTGATGCATCACTTTTCTCTGTTGAAACAGCATGCTTGAAATGACCGTGAACTGAATCATATTTCAGCTGATATGCAAAATATTCTGCATCAGTGGAGATATCAACAACTGCTACAACATCGATCTCTTTACCAAGAAGACCCTGGTCAGCAATTGCCTGAAACACAAGACGACCAATTCTGCCAAAACCGTTAATTCCAACCTTAATTCCCAAAAGAAACCTCCTATAGTAAAAGTTATAAAATAAACGCTATTGCCAATGAAAAAATCTATTTTACTATCCAGATACCAGTCAGTTAATATAAGTTGGTACAGGAAACTGAGTCAATTAAAATCAACTTTCATGAATTTGATCTTTTGATCTTATGGAAAGGTAATAATAACAATGCTGCCGGCATTTTTAAAGTATAAAAATTCATTATCAGACAAATTGTTTATCATCGCTGGCCCGTGTGTTGTTGAATCCCGGGACTTGTGCCTTTCTATCGGAACAAAACTTGCCGAACTCTCTTTAAAATACAAGATAGATATTATTTTCAAGGCCTCTTATGATAAAGCAAACCGCACTTCCGGCAGATCATTCCGCGGCGTCGGCCGTGATAAAGGACTTGCAATACTGGGTGATGTCAAAAAAGCAACCGGACTGCCGCTTCTTACAGATATACATGAGTCAGCTCAGGTGACAGAGGCTGCGGCTGTTGTCGATGTGCTTCAAATACCGGCATTTTTGTGCAGACAGACAGATCTTCTTGCTGCAGCGGCATCAAGCGGCAAAGTTGTCAATGTAAAGAAAGGACAGTTCATGTCACCTGATGACATGCGACACTCTCTTGACAAAGCAGGCAACAACTCATGGGTGACGGAACGCGGAACATTCTTCGGATACAATCGTCTTGTTGTTGACTTTGCGGGTATTCCGACATTAAAAAGCTTTAACCGCCCGGTAATTTTTGACGCGACACACAGCGTGCAGTCTCCAGGAGGCGGCAGCGGCTGTTCATCAGGAAATAGAGACCTCGCACTGCCGCTTGCAAAGGCAGCAATTACAATGGGTATTGACGGACTGTTTTTTGAAATCCATCCGGATCCCGACAATGCCCTCTGCGATGGTCCAAACAGTTTGTCTGTTGATGATTTTGAAAAAAATCTTCCTGTGCTCTGCAGACTCAAAGAATTCATATGCAGCAGACAGGCTTAAATTGAATGCTGCTGTCAGGTGATTTTCCAGACAGCAGCAACAGAAAATCACCTGACAGCCTTGAGCACTGTTGCTTTATTGTCAACTTTAACAATCACAGTCTTGCGCGATTTCACCATATCTAAAAATGACCGTTTTTCTCCTGCAGCAATATTGAAAGTTCCTGTCTTTAAACCGCGGAGATCGTACAGCTCAAGAACCGCCGGACGGTTCAAATTAACATTATGGATAATTATATTATTTGACAAATTGCTGATTTCCAGTCCGTTTACAGCCTGACGTTTAGCTGAAAAATTCCTTTGAACACCGACTTTCCATTCCGACATGATTTTATACAATGTATCAAATGCCGGTTTTGGCACACACGACGAATCATAGAAAAGGCCGTCCCCGTATCCTGGAAATGAGTACGGTATCCATGAATGCTTATCTGTAAAGCCCCATATGATGAAGGAGTTGCATTCAGGTGTTGCAAGAGCCGCCCTTAGTGTTGCACCAAAAACATGTGCCTGCCTTACAAGTTTCAGCGAATCAGCCGGAAGGTTGATCTTTACATCAAGTTCTGTAATGGCAATTTTAAGCCCCAGATCCGCAAACCTTTTGAAGTTTTCCCTTGTATCATTATAAAGTCCATCATAGCAATCTGTTTCTGCCAGATGCGATTGAAAACCGACCCCATGAACAGGGATGCCGTTCTCAAGCATTGATTTTAGCTTATTGTAAACAGCATCCGATTTGGCATTTTTAATATTCGTACCATATTCGTTATAGTAAAGAATAGCATCCGGATCTGCTGCATGTGCATATACAAATGCAGAATCTATGTAGTCCCTGCCTATTGTTTTTTCCCAGAACGAATCCTTGAATGAGCCATTCTCATCATCCAGAAAAGCTTCATTCACAACGTCCCACTCAAAGCACTGGCCTTTCAAATGGGTCATTACAGTATCTATATGCGTCTTCATTGCTGCAAGAAGTGTCTCACGTGTCCATGTCCCGTTCTTAAGCCAGTCCGGTGCCTGACTGTCCCACACAAGACAATGACCGCGGATTTTCATGTTATTCTGGGTTGCGAAACTGACAAGTTTGTCTGCACCTGTAAAGTCAAAAGTCCCTTCAACAGACTGCACCCAGGAAAGTTTCATCTCATTTTCGCAGACAATGGTGTTGAACTGGCTTTTGAGTATATCGTTATATTCAGTTCCATATTTATCGTACCTGGAACCGATCGTAACTCCGAAATTAAAATTAAATCCATCTGCAAATGTTCTTAACGGCGTCTGCGCTCCAGCAGAAACTACACAAAAAATAATAAAAAACAGACTGCAACTCCTCAGTACCATAATATCCGCCTTCTCTAAAAAATTAATTAAAATGAACCGCCGCAATTACAAAAATAGCTATTTATTACTTCCTGGTAATATAATTATTTATTTTCTGATATGTTCCGTTTCCAGCTATGTTACAGACAGATTCAGCCCATTACATTTAATGCCATATTATATAAATACATAGGTCAATAAAACACACATTTTAATACATACATAAAATTTTAGATCAATGATCAGCATAACTGAATTATCACACAATACCGCTTCAGGTTTTATTTTTCCCAGACATGATTGTATAATTTAATGAGAATGACTATTTGTAACTCTGCAGTTATAAAACATCATTGGGTAAATGCAGATTCAATTTTCATATGAACAGCATTTTTCCAGGGAGACACAGCTTTATGGAAATTCTTTCAAACGAAACTGAAAACGGCATTCTTTACACAATCAAGGGTTCACTGAGCGGAACTCAGAAATCAACCATTCAGGTTTTCGAACTCATTTCCGGTGCCATTGAAAAAGACTCAAAAGGTATTGTAATAGACCTGAAAAATGTAACATTCATTGACAGCATGTCAATTGGACTTGTTGTCGGGATCCTGTTAAAATCAAAAGAGAAAAAAATACCCCTGCGTTTTCAGAACATTCCTGAACATATAGGGCGCATTTTTGAAGCAACACAGCTCAAAAAAATATTTCCTGAACTTTACTGATAACTTTTACAATGCAGTTCAGAATATTTTTATTCTTTACAACAAGATAACTCATTGCGACATTTTGCAGCTGCCCTTCCACCTGTCACTTATGTGCACTTTCCCACCTGAATCAACAACAAGACATTCAATATCGGGCCTTCTGTTTACATACCTTACAATGCTGTCCGCAGGCAACGCAAATAAACCGGTACTTAAAAATTTATTTCTCAGTGGATCAGAACCATATATTGTAACGCTCTGATTGACTGTTGCACTATAACCTGTGCGTGGATTGAAAATATGATGAATCCGTCTGCCGGGGACATCGCGAAAACGCTCATAATCGCCGCTTGTAAACACTGATCCTTTTTCAAGCTTAAACGTTGCAGTAAGCTTCTCAGACATTCTCGGATGCTGTATACCTATAACCCATTGCGAGCTGTCCGGTTTGCAGCCATTTGCGATTATATCTCCGCCGCCATTGATCAGATAATTGCGGATACCATTTGTTTCAAGCAGTGACGCAATTTTCTTTAAAGCAAAGCCTTTTGCAACACCACCGACATCAATTTTAATCTGTGATGAACCAAATATTAACGTGTCCTGATTTGATGTCAGAGTCACCTGACGATAATCAATGAACATCATTGCAGAATCTATTGCCACGGATGACGGCAGCGGCATATCTTCAGGAGAATCCTCTGCAAGCCCCCATATTTTTTTCAGAGGAAGTACCGTAATGTCAAATCCGCCGTCAAGAGAATCGCTGTAGTTGCGGGCCAGACGTATCATTTCAGCAAGATCGTTTGACACTGGAACAGCCTGCTCTGTACGCTCGTTTACTTTTCGTACTTCCGAGATACTTCCTGTTACAGAGAAACGTTCATCCCAGTCTTTTAACAATGAGTCTATCTGCGCCCAGACGCCGGATTCATTGACAACACCACTAAAAGTAAACATAACATCAATAATCGTATCCATGCGGAAAAAGTTATGCCTGTACATTTTATCTTTTGTATTACACGATGAAATCAGCAGTAGAATAATCGGGATTATTATCTTATTTGTCAAAAGATTCAGACTCCATGTTTCCTGAACCACGCGACCACTGTATCATATGACAATGGCCCGCCAAAAAGATCCAGCGCACTTCCGATTGTTGCGTCAACTCTTCCCTTGCCTAACGTCAATACTGATTCCAGATCATCCAGAGACCTTATACCTCCGGCATAAGTAACGGGCCTTTCAGAAATATCCGAGAGCGATTCAACAAGTTCTGTATCAATGCCCCCCTGCCTGCCTTCCACATCAGCGGCATGAATGAGAAATTCATCGCAGTACTTCTCAAGTTTACTGAAAATATCAGCTGACAATACTGTAGATGTAAACTTCTGCCACCGGTCTGTAACAACAAAATACTCACCGTCACGTTTTTTACAACTCAGATCAAGTACAAGTCTTTTCTTACCCGTTACACAGCAAAGCCCATTAAGTCGCGTCCAGTCAATCACACCGTCATGAAACACATACGAAGTCACAATGACATGCGATGCGCCATCATCCAGAAAATCCACTGCATTCTGAGGATTAATCCCGCCGCCTACCTGTAAACCGCCCGGAAATGCCTGCAGTGCACTGCGGGCCGCTGCTTCATTGCCTTTACCAAGCATAATAACATGACCGCCGCGGATATTATCCCTTTTGTATATTCCGGCATAATGCGACGGCGGCAGATCGGTCTCGAAATTTGTCTTGAGACTTGCGCAATTATCACTGAGAGTACTGCCGACTATCTGTTTCACTTTCCCATCGTGAAGATCAATACATGGCCTGAAATTCATTGCTTTACTCTATCCCTGCCTGCTTATAAAGATTTGACATAATTCTACTTTGTTAGAATACTGAAAATAACTTTTGTAAGCTCATTGAGCAGAGTCGAAATGAGCTATTGAAAATTCTCGAAATAGCGATCGTTTCGGCTCCGCTCAACGATCGGTGTGTTATTCTAACAAAGTAGAAATAATTACCGTTTGATTTAATAAAAAATACATTTTTTTTACCCTCAGAGGTTTATATATGTTTATTAATCGTCGAAAGACAAAGAAATAATTTATATTGTAATAAAATCGGAGTATGGTGGATATTATACTGTCTGAGAAATACAATCAGGACATTTATTGATTCTTCCTGCCCCTGGCTGCGTTTTAAATTCTTTCTTATATTTAATTAAACAAATAAGGAGCCAAACATGTTGAAAAAGTCTCTTTGCGCAATAACGCTCATTGCCGGTCTGATCGGTTGTTCCGGCGGATCATCATCAGGACCACTTAAAGAAATAGTCGCAGAATCATATGCAAATGGTGCAAAAAAGAAAGTCAACTACCTGACAGGCCAGAACAAACTCAGAAGAACAATGTATTACTTCGAAGATGGAAAAATCAGATCTGATGCGTTTTTTGGTGCTACCGGTCAGCCTGACAGCAGCCGGACAATCTATTATCCAAACGGCAGCAAAGATAAAGAGACTTTTTTCAAAGATGGGAAAAGAAACGGCACAGATAAAGCCTGGTATGATAACGGAACACTTAAAAGTGAAGCTGCTTATATTATGGATACTGCCCAGGGTAAATCTGTCAATTACTTCTCTGATGGCAAGGTCGCTGCAGAAGTATCATTTGCCAATGGTAAAAAAGAGGGTGCATCAATCACCTATTTTCCAAATGGAAATAAAGAGCATGTAATGATTTATGCTGCCGGAAACTTGAACGGCATTGAAGAATATTACTACGAAAGCGGAAAAATCAAAAAACAGCTCACCTGGAAAAACGATGTCATGAACGGTCCTTGCATCACCTACTTTGAAAATGGTAAAAAAGAGGAAGAATCAAATTATACTGATGGTGCGCTTGAAGGGCAGAAGACACTCTGGAATGAAAAAGGTCGCAGAATGTCAGTTGCAACATTCGAAAAAGGTATACTTATTACAGGCCAGACTTACTGATAAGATTTTCAGACCAGACTCTCCCTTTGTAAAAGGGAGAGTTTTATCAGACAGACAGCTATTTGAGACAGCTGTAGAATTTTTCAAGAATCTGCTCCTGTACTACCCAGTTATCATACTGTCCGTTTCCAACAGCATTACAGAATACAGCAAAAGCAAAGTCACCCTGCGGAATAAGCATATACCCTGCAAGGGTGCTTGTCCTGTAAGAATTCAGTGTGCCGGTTTTTGCTCTTACAAGCCCTTTCAGCGGGGATTTTTTGAACCTTGACTTGATTGTGCCATCAACACCGCTCACTGAAAGCGCGTTTACAAACTCAGGCATGTATGTTTTCTGACCCCATACATACGAAAGCAAAGCGACTATCTGATTCGCACTGATTCTATTACTGTTTCCCATACCTGAACCGTTTTTAATCACAGGTGTTCCAGGCAGTTTTCTCTGCTCCCACCACGAAAGAATTTTTGATGAACCAAGCGGCCATGATCCTTGCGTACTGTCAAGAACAGACGGAATTGTCTTAAAAAGCATTTCTGCTGCGAAATTACTTGAGTATTTGAACATATGATTGACAAATGTCGGAAGAGGCTCAGACTCAAATGTATAGAACGGAGCTTTTTTAAGTAAATTATCAGGTGTAATTCCACTTACCACTTTACCTTGGAATTTAATCCTGTTTTCATCAAATTGCGATACAATTGCCCCGCCGACCATTTCCCATGTCTGCCATATCTTTCTGTAAACATACTTCGGTTCATCATCGAGAGCCATACTCCCGCTTACAACAACACTGGTTTTTTTGCCAGAGGAAACAGTCTCGACATTGAGAGCCCCGTTCTTTCCAGCCGCAATTGTGACGGCTGTCACTGAAACACTGACACCGTTTACATTGGGCAGCAAGTCTGCAAATACAGGTGACCCTGCATTATTTCCAGGCCTTACATGCACCGCAAGTGTATTGAAACTTACTGAAAGAGCACTTATAAGAGGCTGATAGGCTCTGCTGGTACTGTCTTCATCAAAGCCCGGTCCTACACAGACATTGTCAAAGAATGAATCATCAATAACCAGATTTCCATCAATCCGCCGTATTCCATTGTGATAAAGATGCTGAACAAAAAGCCACAGACGCTCAGCAGTAAACCCTGGATCACCTCCGCCGCGAATATAGATATTACCTTTTACAACACCGCTATCTCTATTAAAAGGATTCTCAAGATAAACAGATGTGATAAAATTAAAACTGGTTCCAAGCATTTCAAGTGCTGCTGCACCAGTCACAAGCTTGCTCACAGATGCCGGGTTGAGCTGCTCAGATTCATTAATTCTTACAAGACAGCTGTCTGCCTGAAGATCTTTAATTACTATCCCGATTCCACTTCCGTTATACTTTTTTTCAGTTAGAAAATCACCGATTTTTTTCTGAATTGTTACATTATCAGCGCTGAATACACTCTTAAATGCAACCAAAAAAACAATAAACATATGGATCTTTTTCATCTCAACCCCAAATAGTAGTTATTTTTGTTTTAATATTACGTATCAAAAACCTATTTTAAAGAAACTATATTATGATGTAAAATAAAGCGGTAAGATTATACACAAAATTGGAGAAAAAAATGCCTAAATTCGCGATTGCGTTCGTTGTACCAGCAGACAACACACCACTTTGCCACAAAATAGTGGAAAGCGAAACCAAAGATGCAGCACTGAGAAAGTTTTTTACCGATAATGTCAGTGAGCATTACTCAAATGATGAGCAGGGTTATTACTACTTTAAAGAAGACTTCTACGACGAAGAGACAAACGCCGGCAGTATGATTGAACTGTAAGCGTTACACGTAGAGAAGAAACAGTTTAACGATTCGTCACACTTTTTTTGCCGTAATCGCAAAAGCATTTCTATTTAACGGGTTTAGGGCTATTGAACAGGTCAAAGAACACTTGACTTCTGTCAATTCCCTTTTTCTCGAGTGCAACAGTGCAACCTTCAATCATTGCAGGCTTTCCGCATAAATAGGCTTCATACCCGTTAAGCTGGCTGCATATCCGATCCACTGCTTCTATAACAAGACCACGTTCACCCTGCCATGCACTCTCTGACGGTTCATTTGACAATGCAGGAATAAATTTGAAATTCGGCAGTACTTTTTCATACATAGCCATTTCATCAATATAAAACAGGTCATTCTGAGTCAATGCACCGAAAAAATACATCACTTTACGTGTACTTTTATGAGCACTCATCGTCTGCAGAATCGATCGCAGCGGCGCCATCCCGCTTCCGCCGGCAATAAATAACATTGGATTCATTGTATTTCTCATAAAAAAATTACCGCGGGGCCCGCTGAATGCAACCTCATCACCAATTTGTAAAGTATTGAAAATCCATGGAGTGACAGTTCCCTGCGGA
>Ga0209373_10002321_pt1 | contig 19354 bp, 25 predicted proteins | sample Higcelweek5metaG_FD_187173 | JGI IMG/M metagenome (GOLD analysis project Ga0209373, IMG submission 187173) | Freshwater pond sediment microbial communities from the University of Edinburgh, under environmental carbon perturbations - High... | ecosystem: Environmental > Aquatic > Freshwater >... | reverse complement strand
TTTTCATCAGGAGTAAATTCAATCATTATTTTTTGCCCGTTTAAAATTATTTCATATTCCATTTTATAGAGTTTTTAAAAATTACAATTTTTATTAAGATTACAATTAATTTTATATAATGTCGATCAAAAATACGATTTGGAACCAAAAAACCATATATGATATGGTTTAAAATTAATGGTGACCCTAGGGGATTCAAATTGGAATCAGATTATAGAAAATATAAGGGGATTTAGGGAATTGGCTATATTATCTAACTAATCTTAGACAATATTAATTCAGTAATATCCTCTGGATTTAATTTAGTTGTATCTATTTCAATAAAATCTGAAAAATCTTTAGCTTGTTGCATACTATGTGTGTAATCAAATCTTTCTCTATCTGGCATCCTTTTTCTTTCTTCGCCTCTTTTTTGTATTCTTTCCCATAAAACTTCTTTTGGTGCAGAAAGATAAAACATAAATATATTGGCATTATTCTTAAGGGCAATATCTTTTAATTTTTTATCACGTTCTTTTGTAATTCCACTATCAATAACTATGTTCACGTTGTTTGAAAGGAAAGAGTCAGTGATTGAAAATATTGCATCAAAAGAGATTGCATTAAAATCATCAGTAGCCTTTGATTTAGTGATTAAATTCCTTATCATATCAAGCCCAATAAAAACGGTATTTTCCATTTTTTCTTTTAATATTGCACTAACTGTTGATTTTCCAGCACCCCTTGCTCCATCTAAAATTATAAGTTTCGGTTTCATATTTTTATGTTTAATTTTAATAATTCATCCTGAAGTTGTTCTACTGATTTAAAGATAATACCATTTAACCCATATTGTTTTGCATTAAGGATATTTTTTTCACCATCATCTATAAATACAGCTTCTTCTGGTTTAACCCCAAGTTTCTGTAAAGTAATATCAAATATTTCTTTAGTTGGTTTTTTTATTCCAAGTTCCCAAGAAAATGATGTTACATCAAACATATCTCTAATTTCCCATTTATCCAAAACACTTGCTTCAAAAACTGTAGTATTTGATATAAAACCGAGTTTATAATTTTCTTTAAGTTTTAGTAGTAATTCCTTTATTCCAGTAAACATTGTTGCTTTTTCAATTCCTTCTCTGAATAAATTTATTATAAATTCTTCGTTCTCATCAGTATGTTCAATATTAAATTCCTTAAGAAAATTTATTGCCATTTCTTTTTCTGAACTCCAATTATTTAATTGAACAGAAGTTTCATATAGGTGCATAAATTCGGATGACTTTTTAATTCCAAATTTATCTTGCAGTGATTTTGAGATACCTACATTCTTAGTTCCAAGAGTTTCCCATAAATCAAAAATAATTGCTTTTATCATTAATTCATTATATCAGATTCCAAATCATAAAAATATCCCTATAATTAATCATATCGGGACCGCGAGTACGCTTATCGAACCTTACAGGTTCAGTACACCTTTTCCGTTCGTGAGTACTCTCACAAGGAAAAGGTCTTCGATTCCCGGACGCAAGCAAAGAAGTTTGCTTGCTTAGGGTCACAACAAAAAAAACCGACCTAAGTCGGAATTTTTCGTTGTGACCCTACCGGTAATCGAACCCGGATTACCGGCTTGAAAAGCCGATGTCCTAACCGTTAGACGATAAGGCCAAATATTTAATTTAAAAACTCAAACACTTTAAAACAATTTTAACTCATGTATTATAGCATTTTTTATTAAAAACACAAATAATAAATAAAACACCTCAACTTTAGTTGAGGTGTTTTATTTATTATTGAACTAATAGATTCCCTACTTTATAATCCCCATTGTTCTCTATATTTATCTGATCTTTAGATATTTGAAGAGTGTTCAAAAGAAGATTCATTATTCCAAAGGTTGCAATCATTATAAACATACCTATCACACCCCATAGCATATGCTGTTTGCTATCTTTTCGAATCTGGTCACTGTCAGAATTTAATAAAAATTTAACTAGACCAAAAACGAAATACGCAACAGCACAAGCAAAAAGTAATATGATAAGAGGATTAATTATTACCCTGTTTATACTTTTAACCAAGGTAACCATGCTCGCCTCTGCAGTTGGAATAATCTGAAAGTTCATATATAGATTAGTAAGTATCTGGTGCGTATGTATCACCTGGCATTGGAATAAAAGGAACTGTTTCTCCTCCTAGACCTTTTTCAAAATCAAATGTGTTCATAACTAAAGCTATTATTCCCCAGAAAGCAATAATAACAAACAAACCAATAAGTCCTTGTCTTATTCCTTTTGCTGCATCTCCTTTCTTTTTATCATCCCCTGAAATTGTATATTGGATAACATTCCAAACGAAATAAACTACAGCGAAAGCTATTAATATAGGAAGGATGATATTTAACAATCCTGCTATAACTCCTAAAATTGAACCAACTCCTCCTTCGTTCGCAGCAAAAGCAAAAACAGGAACAATACTACCAAATACAGCACCTAATGAAATTATTTTTTTCATAAAACAAACTTTTATAATTATTAATAATAAATCTAAAACCTAGACCTGTGACTGCCGACCGCAGATTACAAGGTACTCTTTCTATACCCATATTATACCAAAATAAACCCGATATACACAATACTATTCTTTTATTTGTATTTGTGGAATAGTTGACTCTACTCCAAATGTTTTACCGAGAATACCAACAAGACCCCAAACACTAACTATCGCAAACAAAGCTATTATACCCCAAAGCATAAATTCTTTGCCTTTCTTTTTCTTATCCTCACTGTCCACAATAAAATATTGTATAACACCCCAAACAAAACCAGCAACAGCCAATCCCACTAAAAGAGGCATAACTGAATTCTTAAGTAAACAAGTTAAATAAGAAATAATTTCACCTAGATTAGAACTACTTAATACAAATTCGTTACAGTTCATAAAAATTTAAGTTGTACTTTTAATTTCTTCGACCGTGTTAACAATTGCTTTCGAAATAACAAAAGCTCCCAACATAAGGAGTGCCCCTATCAGGATATATCCGAAATTTCTTTTTGCAACTTCCAACTTCTTTGAATCCCCTTGAGCTGTAATAAAAAGAAAACCTGAATACATTATAGCCAAAGCAATAACAGGAATCCCTACTATAAGTATGATTTCAATAGCTTTTGTAATAAAGGTTGGTAAATCTTGGAGGCCTGGATCTATTGGGTTATTTATTGTTGCATTTATTACAATATCCTCAGCTTCAACTTTAGAATTTGTGCAAATAAATGAAAATGTTAAAGTTAAGATAGTCACAAAAACAAAACTATAGCTGAGTATTTTTGACAAAATTGTATATTTTTTATTTTTTAAATATTCCATATTTTAATTAAACTAATAAATTATTAATAAGGGTTAAGAACATAGGACCAGTAAAACCTAATTTGAGTAAAATAGTTTTAATAATTAACCATGCTATCAAAGCTAAACCATAACCCACCAGTGCATTTACCATTATACTTTTAGCTTTTCCAGCCTTTTTAGAATTACCACCATCAAAAAGATATAAATACCCCGCATACATAACAATAATTGCAAATAAAGGTGTCGCTATAACAAAAAGAAGGAAATTTATTGTCTTATTAATCATACCTACAAGGGTACTAAAATTACACTCATCAGAAAAATGAGCCGGTATGATAACAATCTCACCATTCACTTCCTTCACCTCTTCTGACACATACTGGTAATTACAATCAGGGACCAAACCTTCCCCTGTCTTATACTCATCAGCTGCAAAAGAAAAGAATGGTGTTAAAATCACTGATACTATGAATAGAAAACCGAATATTTTTATCTTTGTTTTCATAATTAATTTTTAATTTGCTTATTAATCTGATTGTTTGCTTTTGTAATAGCTTCACCAATACTCAACTTGTTTGATAAAATATTCTCTACTACTTCTTTAAATATAAGATCTGTATTTTTATAATTAGGGTCCATCCATGAATTTGAAATAAGAGCTCCTTTGAAAAATGATTCGAGATAAGATTCCTTAGGTTTTTTAGAAAGCAAACTTCTTGTAGCAGGAGGTAAAGAAACAGCCTTAGATAAGCTATCCAAATTCTCATCAGTTACTAAAGCATTCACAAAAGAGAAAGTGGCAGGAAGATTTTTAGAATTTTTATTTACAGCTGCTATATACATATCACCGTAAGTTCTCTTATTTTTAACCCCTCTAGCTTGAAGTATTTCTTTAACATCAAAACTTAGATTTGGATTTGCTTTTTCTATTTTAAATAATTCACTAGCGAAACCTAAATACATAGCTAAATTATCACTAGTGAATTGATCAAAAGAACTTGGCATAGATTTATTCCAAGAATAACCAGTAAGAGAAGGGTTAGAGAATTCAGTATAAAACTTAAATGAAGTATCGGCAGGATCTTCATTAAGAGAAAGAGGATTTTCCATAAGAGTTGAGACGTAACTGCCTTTGTTATTTTTAGAAACTATAGGATTACCTGATTGTAACAAAAGAGTAGATATAATCGCTTTGGCATTATTTACATTACTATACTCACCCAGAGAAATCATATTCATAGACAAAGAGCCATTAGGCTCTTTCTTAGTCAAAACACCGTTTAAAGAAAATAATTCATCCCAATATGATGGAATTGTAGATATCCCCTCATTAGAAAACATATTTTTATTATAAAAAAGCATCAAAGGGTCAACAACAAGAGGCAAACCGGCAATACCATCATCTTGCAAAAATATACTAGCTCCATCAATAAAAGTATCCTTAAAAGTTTTTTCTGAAATACTTGTATATGGAATCTTATAAATAAAATCATTATTCTCCATAACCATATCTGGGCTTATAACAAACAAGTCTGGACCCTTCCCACGAGCAAAAGCATCGACTAAATCTGATTGATATGTATTTTTATTCTTTTTTATATAACTTACCGTCAAATCTTGACCGCCTACTGAATTCGCTATTTTATTGAAAACTTCAACAGTTTCTTGATTATCAAAAGTTCCCCAAATAACAATACTGCCCTTTACTACACTCTTATCCTGAGTCCCAATATTAATAGTTCCTGAAAAAACTAAAACGGCAAATATAGCTGCGGCTCCAAATATTGATAATAAAATTGTTTGAAAATTATTCATACTTAAATATTATACCATAATGACTATCTGAAACTTCAATATTTTCTAAAATTTTAAAACCTCTTTTTAAGAATAAATTTAAAGCCTCTTCTTTTTTAATAAAAGGAAAACCATCTTTGTTAAAATCTATAAATAGAACTTTACCCTTTTTTTTAAGAATTCTTTTAGCTTCGTCTATTAAGCCTATCTTATCTTCTGCTTGATATAAAACATTAGAAATAATTACAGCATCCAAACTTCCACTCATTATTTTAGTTCCATCTATTTTTTCGATGTCACCCCAAATACAAGAAATATTATCAATTCCCCATATTTTAATATCTGATTCAATTTTTTTTATTAGATTTTTCTGAACTTCAATTGCAAAAACTTTCCCTGAAGGACCAACTCTTTTAGATAAAGCCCGAAGATAAAAACCAGCACCTGATCCAAAATCAGCCACTCTCATTCCTTCTTGTAATCCCAATTGTGCTACATTTTTCTCTGGGTTAGAAAACATATTATTATTATATCATATAACTATCATAATAGAAGTAAAAAATAAAAAACTTATCATTTTAAAATGATAAGTTTTTTATTTAAAATTTTACAGACAAGTTATAGATGCGATACTATCACCGGCATGAAGCTTCATAACTGTCACTCCTTGGGTTTGACGCCCAGAAGTAGGAATTGATTTTAGTTCTACTCTTATCACTTGTCCCTTCTGAGAAACAGCAATAATTTCATTCTCTTCTCCTACAATCCTACCGACAATAATCTTGCCAGTCTTTGGAGTTACCTTAGCGGTTTTGATTCCACTACCTCCACGCTTCTGAACCTTGTATTCTTTTACTCCTGTTTTCTTCCCGAGTCCATTTGAACCAAGAGTGAGTAGAGATAAAGCAGTTTCACCTTTAGGAATACGATCAACTCCTATTACAAAATCACCTTTACCTAATTTCATAGCACGAACACCACCAGCACCTCGTCCCATTTCACGAATATCATCTTCTTTAAATCGAATTGATTGACCTAAGGTCGTCGCTATCATAATATCATCACCTTTTGTAATAGGAAGAACTGCCTCAAGCTCATCATCTTTGTCTAATTTGATTGCGATTAATCCACTTCGTCTGACATCTTTAAAACCTTCAGCATTTACTTTCTTCGCAACACCCATCTTCGTTACAAGCATCAATGATTCTACTGTTTTCTTTGTCTCTTTATCTATTGGTAATATAGAAGTGACTCTCTCTTCTCCATCAAGAGAAATAAAATTCATAATTGATTTCCCTTTTGTAGCACGTTTACCTTCAGGAATATCATACATTTTAATCTGATATGCTTTACCTAAGTTAGTAAAGAATAATAAGTCACTGTGAGTATTTGCAGATATCAACATTGTTACAAAATCTTCTTCTTTTGGTTCAATATCTATTACCCCCATACCTCCACGCTTTTGAGTACGGTATTCTCCAGGATCTGTACGTTTAACATAACCACCTTTAGTGAAAACCAAAATTGATTCCTTCTCTGGTATAAGATCTTCTTCACTAATAGCCTTTACACCTCCTTTTATAATACGAGTTCTTCTATTATCAGAATATTTTTCTTTAATATTGGAAAGTTCATCACTTATAACTTTCAACATCTTCTTTGGACTTGCAAGAAGGGCTTCAAGTTCTTTAATGAGTTCCTGTTTTTCTTTTAATTCTAATTCAATATTTTTTCTTTCAAGACCAGCAAGCTTTTGAAGCTTCATTTCAAGAATAGCTACAGCTTGTAATTCAGAAAATTTAAATTCTTTTATCAAATTAAATTTAGCAGTAGCAGTATCTTTAGATGCACGAATAACAGAGATAACTCTATCGATATGATCAAGAGCTTTCTTTAATCCGAGTAAAATATGCTCACGATCTTTTGCTTTTCTTAAATCAAATTCTGTGCGTCGTCTTACAACCACAACACGGTGATCAATAAACTCAGAGAGTAAACTCTTTAAAGAAAGAGTTTGAGGAACACCATCCACAAGAGCCACTACATTGAAGTTGAAAGATTGTTCAAGTTGGGTGTGTTTATAAATATAATTTAAAACTTTCTGTGGAATAATTCCAGATTTCAAATCTATAACAACACGGATATCTCTAGTTGATTCGTCTCTAAGTCCCTTAACACCTTCTAATTTCTTTTCTTGAACAAGCGCTGCAATAGATTCAATAAGTGTAGATTTATTAACACGATAAGGAATAGAAGTAATTATAATCTGAAAAGTACCACTTTTCTGCTCCACGATCTCTGCCTCACCACGAGTAACAACACCTCCACGTCCTGTTGAGTAAGCATGGATCAAATCACTCTGTCCATAGACAATACCTCCTACCGGAAAATCTGGACCCTTAATAAATTGCATCAGATCTTCTGTCGTTGCATCTCTATTATCTATCAAGTGGATAGTCGCATCTACAACCTCTCCCAAATTATGAGGAGGTATATTAGTAGCCATACCAACAGCAATACCAAGAGTTCCATTCAAAAGAAGATTAGGTACAGAAGTTGGAAGAACTGCTGGCTCTTTTCTGGTCTGGTCATAGTTTGGATGGAAATTAACAGTCTCTTTTTCAAGATCAAGTAAAAGTAAAGAAGAAATTTTAGCCATTTTGGCTTCTGTATAACGCATCGCAGCTGCACCATCACCATCAATAGAACCAAAGTTACCCTGCCCATGAATAAGTGGATAACGATAAGAAAAGTCTTGAGCCATACCAACCATCGTGTCATAAACAGCAACATCGCCATGAGGATGATATTTTCCTAGAACATCTCCGACTACCGCTGCCGACTTACGAAAACGTGAAGAAGAATTTAGACCCATTTCATTCATTGCATAAAGGATACGACGATGAACAGGCTTCAAACCATCACGAACATCAGGAAGAGCACGGTCTGTAATAACAGACATGGCGTAGTCGATAAAGCATTCTTTCATTTCTTTACCAATATCTATATCTATAACATTTACATGATCTTCAACTATTTCTACTTTTTTGGGTTCTTCTTTTTTTGCCATATTTTTTAAAAATTAATTTTGATTATTTTCTAGACTCCTAGCTTTATTTATTTCATCTTTTACAGGAGATATTTTATCTAAACTGTTATTTATATTATCAAATGTACTTGATATCGACTCCCCAAACATTTTAAACGGTTTAACATCATCTCTAGTTTTGTCTGTGGTTGATTTATTAAAACGTAAACCTAAATTATAAAACCAAATTAAAAAAACAATAGACATACAAACAATAAGCCATATCGTGAGTATCCTTTTTCTTGCATGCTCTGGTTTCTCTTTTGCTTTTTTAATATAATTTTTAATCATTTTAATAAGAGAAAACCACTAATTCTCCTTGCTTATCAATAATATCTTTTGGTTTTATTGTAAGTTTGTCCACTGGATTAACTTTATCCTGTCCACTCTCTTTGATAAAAGATTTGAGTTCTTTATCGTCATAATCCATAGGAATGATGAGTTTAGGTTCGAGAGAAACTGCTAATTTGTATGCATCAGATGAATTCAAAAACTTATCACCTATTGGAACAAAAAGAATATCTGGATTACCTATCTGTCCACGGATGTCTGCATTTAATTTAGATTGATTAATCGCTCCAAGGAAACATAGAGACATATTCTCAATAGAAAGTGTATAAATAGTATTTATATATTTTTTATTATCTATTAAAGATTCAGTCATTATACCTTTAATAAAAACATCTTTTACTTCATAATCACCGGGGCCCTTTATTTCGAAAGGAACAGTTTCCCCATGAGAAACCATATCAAACCCATTATAATCAGAATGATTTATTGTAGATAATGCAATACTTGAACCAAAACGAGAGGTTCCCTTAGATTCTTTACTAATAGGATTAAAAGCAACAATCAAATCACCTTTCTGAATTTTAAAAAACTGTTTACCAAGATGTGTAATAATCATATGTGTATTATATCAAATAAAAATAAAAAAGAAAGTAAAAAAATATACAAAAATCAAACACAAATATTATATAACCCATCTGATTTAACAAAATCCTCAGATAGGCCTTCGAGGCCTATCTGGTAGACTTTCAATAATTACATTGAGATTTTCGTCTTCAAGTAAAGACTTCTTCCCTCTTTCCTCTCTGACTATGGAAACTATCTCATCGCAATGTTTTTTAAATTTCTTTACACCTCCAAAAATTTCTAAAATATTATCACCTTGTTTTTTAGAAATAATATTAAACTTATTATTTTCATATTCATAATCTCCTGAAAAAACTAAATCTTTTTTATTATCTGGTATGTTATGAATTAAATAATTTTTATTAACATAACCTATTAATTTGTTAAAATAATTATCACCAAGAATAATCTGGGATTTAAATTTACCTTGAAGTAAAGAACCTGATCTGGTATTTTTTATATTAAAATAATTAGTATAACCAGCTTGTAGTTTTTGCATAAATTTTGAAATGCCATCCTCTGATACTTGTCTTAATATAAAATGAAAATGGTTCGGATTAAAGCAATAAGCCATTATTTCAACCAATGGTCCTTTGCTCTTAAATGACCTAGATAGTAGCAAGGCTGCTATCTGTGGATTAGATTTAGACTTGCGTAGATTAGAAAGACTTTGAATTTTATCTACTTGATTAAATTCCTTAATACTTTCTATAAAACGATAAATGTCATTTTTATCTGTAAAAATATCGCGTTTGTCTACTCCACGATTATAGATATGATACATTTCCCCTGTTGATAAGGGTTGTCTTCTTATACTCATGTAAATATTATAACACTTTTGTTTTCAAACATATAAAAAAATTCCCAGATAGAGGTTAAACCTCTATCTAGTTGCAAATATGTAATATTCATAGTATAGTAATAAAATTATTAGACCAGATTGGAATTTAACCCTTTTGAAATCGAGAGATGGAGAGAGAAATCCAAACTGTGCCGCAACCCTAATTAAAACGGGTAAATAGTGCGGTTTTTTTAATTTTAAATTATGAAAAAAGAAGAAGAAAAAGAAATTGTTTCAAATAATACTGACCATACTAAGGTAGAATTGTCAGCAGTCGAAAAAGCCTTAGACAAAACTGATCTTCCACCACAAGTTGATTCTTTGGTAGAAGGACCAGTTATTTCTATACAAAAATCATCTGTTTATATAGACCTAACTCCTTTTGGAACAGGTATTATTTACGGAAGAGAATTTATAAATGCTAAAGATATTATCAAGAAAGTAAATATTGGTGATGTTGTAAAAGCAAAAGTAGTAGATATAAACAACGATGATGGTTATATAGAATTATCTCTAAAAGAAGCAAAACAAGCTCTTATTTGGAGTGAAGCTGATAAAGCTATTAAATCTAAAACAGTTCTCGAACTTACTATTAAAGAAGCAAATAAGGGTGGACTTATCCTTGATTGGCAAGGTATTGCAGGATTTCTTCCAGCCTCACAACTTAAGAGTGAGCACTACCCTCGCGTAGAAGATTCAGATAAAGATAAAATATTAAAAGCATTGAAGACTCTTATCGGAAAAAGAATAAACGTAGTAATGATTTCAGCTCTTCCAAAAGAAGGTAAATTAATCTTCTCTGAAAAAGATAATAACCCAGAAGAAAGAAAGGAAATTGTTGGTAAATACGCAATTGGAGATGAAATAGAATGTAGCGTTGCTGGAATAGTGGACTTTGGAATATTCTTAAAAATAGAAGAAGGCCTAGAAGGACTTGTCCATATATCAGAAATTGATTGGGGCCTAGTAGAAGACCCTCGTTCAATGTTCAAGGTTGGAGATATGATTAAAGCAAAAATAATAGAAGTGAAAGACGGCAAAATTTCTCTTTCTATTAAAGCTCTTAAAGAAAACCCTTGGAAAGAATTTGAAAATACTTTGAAGAAAGGAGATATTGTTTCTGGAGTTGTTATTAAATTTAACAAACATGGAGCGCTCGTATCTATCAAACAAGGAGTGGCTGGACTTGTTCACAATTCATCATTTGGATCAGAAGAAAAACTAAAGAAAACTTTGGAACTTGGTAAAACTTACGATTTCCAAATAACTCTTTTTGAACCAAAAGATCAAAGAATGACACTTGTACACATAGAGAATGCAAAAAAAGTGGAATAAGAGTTTAAATATTCCACGTTTCTATATTAAAAATCCCCGTAAGGGGATTTTTTAATATAGATTTTTATATTTTTAATTATAAATTGACATCGCTTTATCTTTTCCGTCGCTAGCTAGAGTTACAAGAATTTCAGAAATCTTTTTTGAAAGTTTTTTGATTTCTTTTAATTCATCTTCTTTAAATTTACCAAGCAAGAATTTGAGGACAGCTTCTTCTCCTTTTGGCTTTTTCATTTTACCTGTAGGAGTATGAGGAGAAACTCCAACTCGAATACGAACAAATTCTTGAGATTTAACTTTTTTAATTATTGACTCTAATCCATTATGACCACCAGAAGAACGATTAAAAGAAATTTTTAAGCTACCCATTGGTAGATCCATATCATCATAAATAACCACTAAGTTTTTCAGCTTTTTCTTGTCGTCTATTAATTTAGAAACTGCGACACCGGAATTATTCATGAAAGTATCCGGTGTGAGGAAATCAAACTTTTCTCCACTAACTTCACCTTTAACTCTTTTTGATTTCAATTTTATATCATCTTTCCATTCACCAAAATCATTAGCTTTAGCTATTACATCTAAAATAATCCGCCCCACATTATGGCGAGTCTCTTCATATTCTTTGCCTGGATTCCCAAGTCCTACAATTAATAACATGAATATATTGTAACATGAAAATCAAAAAAAATTAAAATATAAAACACAACACACAAAGTTATATTCTGTCAATAATGATTCTGTGCTAAAATATGCAACATATGGAAAATAATATAAGTGAAAATGTTCCTCTTGTAAAAAATAAATCAAAAGAATTTTTTAAAAATGTTTGGGATTTAGTTAGATTTGCAACAGTTGCTTTAGCAATAGTTATACCCATAAGATTATGGATAGCTCAACCTTTTGTTGTTTCTGGCGAATCCATGTTCCCTACTTTCAATGATAAAGAGTATCTTATCGTCGATGAAATTTCATTTATTCTAGGAAAAGAAAATAGAGGAGATGTTGTTGTATTTCGTTATCCAGGAGATACTTCTAGATATTTCATAAAAAGAATTATCGGTATGCCAAACGAAACTATTGTGATTAATGATGGCAAGGTAACAATTATAAATAAAGAAAACCCTGATGGTTTTATCCTTGATGAACCTTATATAAAAGAAGCCTTCCACACCACTGGGACTTACACAACTAGCGAAGATGAATACTTTGTAATGGGAGATAATCGAAACAGGAGTTCAGATTCAAGAATCTGGGGAATCTTACCTAAAAAGCTTATGATCGGACGTGCGTATCTTAGGCTTATACCACTAGAAGCCCTTAGCTACCTACCAGGCTCATTAGCAGATTTTAATAAATAATATTTTATATGAGTGAAAATAAAAAAAGTAAAGAAGCTCTATCTTCATTAAAAGGAATGAGGGACATAATGGGAGATCAGTATTACAATTTTCAAGGATTTTTTGAAAAAGCTCAAGAGGTCGCTGTTTATTATGGTTTTAAACCTATCGAAACTCCTATTGTAGAACATGAGAGTGTCTTTACATCATCAATCGGGATAGGTACAGACATAATAGACAAAGAAATGTATGTACTTAAAACAAAAGGAGGAGATCATTTAGCTCTTAGACCAGAACACACTGCCCCTCTTATGCGTAGTTACATAGAAAATGGTATGCAATCACTTCCTCAACCCGTAATGTTTTACAGCTATGGGCCTAGTTTTCGTCATGATAATCCTCAGAAAGGACGATACCGACAATTTAATCAATTTGATGTTGATTCCCTAGGAAGTGAAAAAAGTATTCTTGACGCTTTAGTAATAAAAACTACTTGGACAATATTATTAGAAGCTGGAGCAAAAAATCTTTCAATTGATATAAACTCTATAGGAGACAAAGAATGTAGAGGTTCTTACATAAAAGAGTTAATTTCTTTCTATAAGAAAAATATTAATTCCCTTCCAGCAATAGATAAAGAAAGATTAAAAACGAATCCTCTTCGTATCCTTGATTCAAAAGAAGAAAAAACTATTGAACTAAACCAAAATGCACCAGATTCACTATCTCATCTTTGCCCTAGCTGTAAAAAGCATTTCAAAGAAGTTTTAGAGTATTTAGAGCAAATGGAAATACCATATAACATAAACAAATGTCTTGTTCGTGGTTTATCTTATTACACAAGAACCGTAGCTGAAATAATGATAGAGGACGAGGAAACAGGAAAGAAAATTACTATTGCCGGTGGAGGTAGATACGATTATCTAGGAAAACAATTAGGAAGTAAGAAAGACGTCCCTGCTGTTGGTATGTCTATCGGAGTAGATAGAGTTGTGGAAGCACCTTGGTATATAAAACTTTCTCCAAGAATTCTAAAAAAACCAAAAATATATTTCATCCAAATAGGATCTGAAGCAAAATTAAAATCACTTAATGTTATCGAGATACTTCGTAAAGGTAAAGTGCCAATAGCCCAATCTATATCTAAAGACAATCTAGGTTCTCAGCTTGCAGTAGCTGAAAAGCTAGGAATGAAATATGCCATAATCTTCGGACAAAAAGAGGCACTAGAAAACTCTGTAATTTTTAGAGATATGGAAAATCGCTCTCAAGACACAGTCAAGCTAGATAAATTATTAGATTATATAAAAAATCTCTAAGAACATGATAGAAATAGTTCAAAAAGGTAATAAAACTCTTAGGGAAATCGCAAAAGAAGTCCCTGTTGATAGTATTACTAAACCCAAAATTCAAAAGATAATTAAAGACATGAGTGAAGCTTTAGATTCTCAGTATGATGGAGTAGCAATAGCAGCTCCTCAGATAGATATATCACTTAGAATCTTCGTGGTTTCTGGAAAAGTTTTTGATGAAGATTTTATAAGAGGAACAAAACCTACAGATAATTTTAAAATAAAAAAACACCCAGAAAACATGGTATTTATAAACCCAGTTTTTATTAAAATTTCTAAAGATAAAAAACTAATGGACGAAGGGTGTCTTTCTGTCCGTCCTATTTATGGGAAAGTCCGCCGAGCAACAAGAGCAACCATTGAAGCCTACAATGAGAATGGTAAAAAATTTACCATGGATGGCTCTGGACTTATAGCTCACATATTCCAACATGAATACGACCACCTAGATGGTATTCTTTTTATAGACAAAGCAAAAGATATGCATGAGTCAGAATACCTAGAAGAACATAAATAAAAATGGAAAAAGAAAAATTAAATTTTGTATTCTGGGGAACACCAGATGTTGCCAATAAAACCTTAAACATTCTAAAAGAGAATGGGTATTTACCGTCTCTTATAATAACATCAATAGACAAACCTCAAGGAAGAAAAATGATTATCACCCCTTCCCCTGTTAAAACTTGGGCTATAGAAAACAATATACCTTATCTACAACCAGAAAAAATCACACCTGAATTTATAGAAGAATTAAAAAAACTAACTATAGATTTATCTATCGTAGTTGCATACGGGAAAATTATTCCAGAAGTCTTAATTAATACCCCAAAGCTTGGAACTATCAATATACACTATTCCCTACTTCCTAAATATAGAGGAGCTTCCCCTGTTGAAGCCTGCCTTTTGAATGGAGATACCGAGACGGGTGTAAGCATCCAACAAATGGCTTTCAAATTAGACAGTGGGGCTATAATAGCCGAAGAAAAATTAAATATAGATATAAATGACACAAAAGTAGAACTTAGGGAGAAATTAATAAAAATTGGTGGAATTTTACTTTGTAAAACAATTCCGAATATTATTAATCAAAATTTGAATCCAAGAATTCAAGATGAATCTAAGGTAACATTTTGTGGGAAAATAAAAAAAGAGAATGGAGAAATAAATCCAATCGGTAACGATAAAGAAAATTGGAATAAATACCGTGCCTACTTCGGTTGGCCTGGAGTTTTCTTCTTCAAAGATGGGAAGCGTATTAAAATAACAAAAGCTAGATACGAAAATGACTCGTTCGTAATCGAACGAGTCATTCCTGAAGGGAAGAAAGAAACTACTTGGATGTAAATGGATTCCTTTTAGAAAAACCTTTTAACATTTTCTTTATACTCATAGCTCCTCTTTTGAAAAGAGCATTATCTTTATCTTTTTTGTAAGTTATCCTCCTTACCAAATCTTCTATTGATTCATCTATCGCAGCATACAAATCATCCTTCTCAGAATTTGTAAAAAAATTCTTACCATTCAAACCTAAATTAATCTCTGACTTAAACAAATCCCCATTCTTATGATGCTTTGTTGTTTTACCAACTTCAACATATATATTCATTTCATTATCTTTGGAAAATTTATCTAATGATTCTAACTTTTTATTTACATAATCTTCTATCGCTTCTGTTAATTCTATATTAGTAGCCTTAATATTTATTGTCATTTTTTTAATAAAAAGAAAAATAAATTATCTTATAAAAGAATCTATTTTAATTTATATGATTAACTATTAATAGTTATATTATACCAGATTCTCAGCATTTATAGAGAGTATTTTACTAGGGCTTTGATGACCACTTATAATACGGATTGATTTAACTGGAATCTCTAATAACAAAGCCATAATTTCACAAACCCGTCTATTAGCCATATTTCTTTCAGCTTTCTCTTTTACACTTATATAATAAGTATCTTTTGTTTTTTTCTCTATTTTTTCTTTTTTTGCACCAGCTAAAACTCTAACTTTTATATACATAAGATTATTATATCAATAATCTTATGAATTGGCATAATTATTAAAACAGGTTACAATATGAATATGAATAATTTAGGTATATATATAATAATAGCTGTTTTACTTTTTATAACTTACAAGATAATAAGATTTATTTTAGATAGTCACAAAATAGAGCAAGACTTTATTTCAGTAGTAAACCACGCTTTCAGAACGCCATTGACTCGTATCAACTGGATTACCAAAGAGCTCGAAAATGATAATTCTATAAATGAAAAGATGCTTCACCTACAAGGGATTAAAAGTGCCACAGATAAAATACTAAGCATGGTTGATACAATAGTAGGAATAAGAAATATCAACGATACATCCAGCTACGACTTCAAAAGTGTATCAATACGAGAAATAACAGAAAATGCAATATCTAAAAACAGAGAATTAGTGAATACTAAAAACATCTCATTCCATATTGGATACTTTAAAGATATACCATCTCTTACCGTAGATTTAAAAAAGATAACATTTGTTATCGAAGAAATAATAGAGAATAGTATTTCTTATACCCCAAACGGAGGCACAGTAACGATAGAACCCAAGCTAAACAGAAACAGTGTATCCCTTTCTATATCTGATACAGGAATGGGATTAGATTCGAAAGATAAATGGAGAATTTTCTCTAAGTTTTATAGAAACCCAAGAGCTAAAAGAATAAATACAGACGGTATTGGCCTAAGTCTGTATTTATCTAAACAAATTATCAAAAGACATAATGGTAATATAAAATTTAAATCAAAAGGACCCAACGAAGGATCAACTTTTGTTATAAATTTACCATTTCACAAATAACTAAATCTTCTCTTTTAAAGATTCTTTTAGATCTTTTATATCTTTTTGGATTTCAAATAAAATATTTTCTTCGTAACGAACTTCCGCTTCTGTCTTTTCTTCAATTTTCTTACCTCTATTAAGTCCAGATATTATTATATTTTCTCCAATAAAAAATGAAACCATAAGCCCAGTGACTAAAGCCAACAAAGTACCACCAATCAAAGACTCCCAACCTGTTAATTTTAGATCATCAGAAATAACCCAGATACCTCTCCAGATAGAAACAATTGCAATACTTCCAATAATAGAATAAGTTATAGGATAATGAGTAAGCTTCCCCCTGACAACGTCTTCTAATTTATCAAAAATCTTAAAAATAATTTTAAAAAGTTTTTTCATAGTTATATTATATCATCCAAAAATAATAATTCCTATAATTCCAAAAATTGAAAGAATAATAAGACAAGGAACTATTACACCCTTTATAACACCAACTTCTGAGTTTTTAAGCCCTACAACAGCCTCCGCAGTAAGAATATCTGCAAGAGCCACCATATTTCCAGCAGCAGCTCCAACAACCCCCAAGGATAATATAATATTAGGATTTATAGATAAGTTAGTAGCTGAAACACTAAATAAATGACCAAACATAATATTAGAAACTGTAACACTTCCTGTCATGAAAGACCCGAAGGCTCCTATAAATGGAGCAAAGAATGGAAGCAAATTTGTTTCAAAACTTTTAGTTATGAGAATAACAACAGAAGAAATTCCAGATAAATTATTACCAGAATTTATCATCAACTGAATTACAGCAAGCATAAAAAAAACAACAAAAAATGGATTAATGGTCCCTGAAAATGCTTTCCTTATAGAACTAGAGATTCTCCCCCATTTTTCTTTCCAAATTAACATCACAATCAATCCTGAAATAATAAAAATAAAACCTGGATTAAATAGATTAAAGGTATGATTAAAACCGAAAGACAAAGGCACTCCCATACTTCCTATAATAAATTTACCCGATATCAACAAAATGACAAGAATAATATAAGGTAAAAATGCTTTCATTGGTGACATGCTTGTCTCTAGCTTGGTTTCATCTTTAAGAGTTAAAGTTTCTTTAGGGGTTAAGAATTTAAATTTAATTGAAATTATAACTATAATAATTGCTACAATTGCTCCAAGAATAGACGGGAATTCTTGTCCCAAATAAGTAAAGAATACAGAAGGAACAACAAAAACAACACCTGACCAGATAGCAAAAGGCAAAGCGTCTAAAAATTCTTTCTTATGGTTCTCCCTATTTTTAGTAATTACCCATAATATAAAAATAGGAACCAGAAAACCAACCAAATTAAGAAGTGAAGCTATGTAAGGAATACCAGCAGTATTTAACCCTGCAAAACCAATCTTGATAGGAGTCCCTGCTGCGCCAAACACACCTGGAGTACTATTACCTAAAAGACCAACAATAAGAGCCTTCATAGGATTAAGCCCTATACCAACAAGAAGGGGTACTGCTATTGCTGCCGGAGTCCCGAAACCGGCAGTCCCCTCTATAAAAGATTCTAAGAGCCAAGCGATAACAATAATCTGAACCCTGTAATCCCTAGAAAGTCCACCTAAATAATAAGAAATATTTTTAATTATTTTTAAATCTTTTAATATTTCTAAGAAAAAAATAGCACCGAAAATAATTATAAAAATATCAAGAGCTACAAAAAATCCTTTTCCATAAGAAATATAAATAAATTCTGGAATTATTTGCCAATAGAAAATAGTAAGAAAAGTGTAGAGAGCGAGAGTAACGGCTGAACACCAAATAAGAGGTATTTTCTTTATAAATAAAAGAAATAGAAATATTACAAATGGAAAAATTGAAAGTAGTATTGGTATATTGTGCATCGTAATAGATTAATGACTCTTAAGCCAGCTTATCATCTTTTTAATAGTGCCTGCGCCTGCCTCACCATCAGAAGTCAGCCCCTCTTTTTTCTGGAATGACTTTACAGCAGTAACAGTAGAATTACCGTAATCGTTATCAACCTTATTTGAAGTTTTATTATAAATATTTAAAAATTTCTGTACTGATCCGACACTAGGACCTGTCGAACCCTTCTTCAAGCCAATATTTGAATTTACTATTTTCTGTAAGTCATTTATAAGACTTTGGTATTTAGAGACTGTTGGTGTCGATGTTTTAACGACAGGAACTTCCTCTTTTACAACTTCCTCCACAGACGGAGCAGGCACAACTTCCTCTTCTTTTTGTAAGACCAAATTACTATTTTCATTCTTCAAATCCAAAACTTCTCTTTTTAATTTCTCATTCTCTTCTTCAAGAGTTTCTAATTTCTGATTATCTATATGAGAACTTCCAGACTCCATGGTATTAAAAGCCCAATAACCACCCGCTCCCAAAATTACTAATAAAAGTATTGTAAAAAAATTTGATTTAATATCTTCGAAATCCATACATTTATTATACTATAAAAAATTAACACAACAAAACAAAAAAAACGCCTTT
>Ga0209373_10002319_pt1 | contig 19366 bp, 21 predicted proteins | sample Higcelweek5metaG_FD_187173 | JGI IMG/M metagenome (GOLD analysis project Ga0209373, IMG submission 187173) | Freshwater pond sediment microbial communities from the University of Edinburgh, under environmental carbon perturbations - High... | ecosystem: Environmental > Aquatic > Freshwater >... | reverse complement strand
TCGGCTTCCAAATCTTTTAAATATCTTTCGGACAAACAACCCATTACAAAGAGTTTGTCCATTTTTTTCTTTTTTTTGCGTTCGGCAAATTGCAAAATGGTATTGATACTCTCTTCCTTTGCATCGCCTATAAAGCCACAGGTATTTATAATCACAATTTCTCCATCAGGCTTTTCGGCATCATGACGCACCTTATATCCCAGTGCATCAAACTGACGCATTAACTGTTCTGAATCCACCAGGTTCTTTGAACAACCCATGGTTACTACATCTACAGTTCCTTTACTATTTTTTATTTTTGACATTTAAAACTCATGTTATAATCGGCTTATTTCATATATTTTGAAACCATCAGTTTTTGATAAGTTATCATATGATTGTTTGAGCAGATATTTTCCTTTTTAATATATATGATAGAGTCATTTTTCCATTTCATTTCTGTAGCAGCCCAGTTGTCTGACAGTTTTACCCAGATTTCTTTTACACTATCATTATCAACTTTAAAAAATTGGATTAAACTGGGGTCTGTACATGAAGATCGAGAACAAATAAAGTATTTTTTATTGGGTGAAATTATTGGTTCACCCGCAATAGTGCTCATTTTACCTGTATTTTTATTTACAAGAAATAAATAAGCATGCTCATCTCCATGTAAGCCTTCTATTAACCAACTATTTATCGGTTGAATGTTACGTAGGTAAAAATAGCGTTCAATATATGGTTTTTCTTTGTCGATCAATTCTATACTCTTAAAATGATTCAGTTTTAAAAATAAAACTGAATCATTTCTAATTATATTTTCGCAATCATCAATTACCTCCAAATCAAGAATAGTATTTCCTGCAGTTTTATTAAATTCCTGCTCTGAAATTGTATCAGGGTAATAAATATCATTATGAGTTAGTGTATCTAAATTCCAAAAAGAATCTAATGAAAGATAATCCGACTCCTCAATTACTTTAGCTTTTTTATTTTGACAAGAGAAGAATACAAATATAAATGTAAAAATGAATATCTGTTTCATTAATATCTTTGTTGTCGTTGGTTTTTGTCGTCCTCAAACAAGATTTGCTATTCGAACAATGAAGCTACAAAAGCATTCCGGTCGAACACCTGTAAGTGCTCCATACCTTCGCCTAAACCAATGTATTTTACCGGAATTTTAAACTGGTCGGAAATTCCTATCACCACACCACCTTTGGCAGTACCATCCAATTTAGTTACAGCCAGAGAGTTTACATCTGTTGCTTTTGTAAATTGCTTGGCTTGTTCAAACGCATTCTGCCCTGTAGAACCATCGAGCACCAACAACACTTCGTGCGGAGCATCGGGTACTATTTTTTGCATCACGTTTTTGATTTTCGACAGCTCGTTCATCAAATTCACTTTATTGTGCAACCTTCCCGCAGTGTCGATAATTACGACATCGGCATTGTTGGCTTTTGCCGAAGCCAGCGTATCGTAGGCCACCGAAGCCGGATCCGAGCCCATTTTTTGTTTGATGACAGGCACACCCGTACGTTCACCCCAAATCACCAACTGCTCTACCGCAGCAGCACGGAAAGTATCTGCTGCGCCTAAATACACTTTTTTCCCGGCCTTGGTGAACTGATAAGCCAATTTCCCGATAGTTGTTGTTTTACCAACGCCATTGACACCTACCACCATGATCACATAAGGTTTATTGGGTAAAGGGCTATCAAAATCCATGGGCATATCCGAATTATTTTCGGCAAGCAACCCGGCAATTTCTTCTTTCAAAATACCGTTTAACTCCGATGTACCCACATATTTATCTCTTGCTACACGCTCTTCGATGCGACCAATAATGCGCAGCGTTGTTTCTACGCCCACATCCGAAGTTATCAGCACTTCTTCGAGATTATCGAGCACCTCATCATCGACCTTTGATTTACCGGCTACAGCCCTCGATATCTTCGAAAAAACGCTCTCTTTGGTCTTTGATAAACCCTGGTCAAGTGTTTCTTTTTTATCCTTATTGAAAAAATTAAAAATACCCATTTTATTGTCTATGGTTTTAGCAAAAATTGATTACAATTTACTTTTCTAATAATTTGTAAATTGGCAGGTTGGCCTATTTACAGCTGAAACGAATGAACTACAAAATTAAGGATTTTTTCTGACTAAACCGCAAAAAAAATCCCCTCATTTAAAAAACGAGGGGATGCTTTTTTATATCGTACGATATTATTTAGCAAAATAATCTTTTACTTTATCGTTGTGTACAATTTCTTCCTGAAAAATATACGCACCAGTCTTAGGTGATTTCACCATTTTGATAACCTTTGCGAACGAACGTCCTTCTCCGCTTTGAAGAGATGCTACCGCTTTTTTTGCCATGATTCAGATATTATTTAATTTCTTTGTGAAGAGTTACTCTTTTTAAAATAGGGTTGTATTTTCTCAACTCCATACGTGCCGGTGTATTTTTTCTGTTCTTCATCGTGATATAACGCGAAGTACCGGGCATACCGCTTTCTTTATGCTCTGTGCATTCCAGGATAACCTGGATTCTTGCTTCTTTTGATTTTTTAGCCATGATAAATTTTCTCCCTTAATTATGCGTATAAAAACCCTTTTTCGGCAGCTTTCTTGATGGCTGCATCTAATCCAACTTTATTGATGGTGCGTAGACCGGCTGCTGATATATTCAAGCTAATCCATGAATCTTGTTCTACCCAATAGAACTTTTTGGTAAACAAATTCACATCAAAAGTTCTTTTGGTGCGACGTTTCGAGTGCGAAACATTGTTTCCTACCATTGCTTTTTTTCCGGTGATCTGACAAATTTTTGACATTTCAGTATATCTTTTATTTAATTACATTTTTTCTCAAAAACAGTGCGCAAAATTACACTATTTTTTTTGAACTTACAAGCTTTTCCCTGAATAATTTTGAGAATAAATTCCTAAAAACACAAAAACAAGCCAAAATATTTGAAAACCAAATATTTACGCTTCAATTACATCTTTCAGCATCAACATTGCAGTTTGCGCTGCACGTTCGATATTTTGAAGGCGTACATTGCCGAATTTAAACTCACGGGACACTACACCACTGAGCGAACTCACTGATATCCAAACCAAGCCAACTGGTTTCTCAGCAGTTCCTCCATCTGGTCCTGCAATTCCGGAAGTGGCTATTGCAACATCTGTTTTCAATAATTTACGCACGTTTACAGCCATTTGCTCAACCACTTGTTTGCTTACAGCTCCATAAAGATCGATATCGTCTGGCAACACATTGAGTACATTCACTTTCACTTCGTTAGAATAAGCAACTACCGAACCTTTGAAATACTGCGAACTTCCGGAAATCGATGTTATTTTATGAGCAATAAACCCACCTGTACAACTTTCGGCAGTGGCCAGCGTCATGCCTTTCTCAGCAAGCAGATTGCCAATCATTTCTTCAACAGGCGCATCGTCATAAGCCACTATAGCATCGGCAAGTATTTCGGTAAGACCTGCAATTTGCTGATTGATTGAAAATTCAAGCGACAGCGGATCATCCGATATTCCACTTAACCGGAGCTTGATAATTCCGTAGTTGGGCAAATAAGCCAAATGGATATCGGCGGGTAAAGCATTTTCCCAATCGGCAATTTTCATTGCCAGTGCCGATTCAGGATAACCCTGCACGATAACGTTTTTATGAATAATCGTCGGCGTTTTGTAGCGTTGCGATAAGCGAGGAATCACCTCCGTGCTCATTATGTGCTTCATTTCATTGGGTACACCCGGCATGGAAACAATCACTTTCCCGTTTTTTTCGAACCAGGTAACAGGTGCCGTTCCCACACGATTTTGAATAACCGTACAGCCGTCAGGCACAAAAGCCTGCGTACGTGTAAGCTCATTTACTGCGCGCGAACGATTAATGAGTACTTGTTCTATGTTTTTATAAACTTCGTCGCTAAAAACAAGCTGCATTCCAAAATACCGCGACAAGGTTTGTTTTGTGATATCATCTTTCGTTGGTCCTATTCCACCCGTAAAAAGCACCACGTCGGCGCGTTCGAGCGCCAGATCAAGCGAAGCAACGATATGTGCAGCATCGTCGTGAACCGAAGTGATTTGAATAATTTCAAAACCTGCCTTATTCAATTCTACCGACATCCAGGCGGAATTGGTGTCGACAATCTGACCAATCAGAATTTCATCGCCTATGGTAATGATTTCAACTTTAACGCTATTTGTTTTCATATCTATATAGAGTAGCCCCTCACCCCAAAAGCGGGAACAAGAGTAAGTTTCTTTCTACTTATTCTACAAATGCTCTTTTGAATTTCAGGTATAATAATTACCCGTTTTTCAGAAAATTATTATTCAAAACAACCTTTATCCTCAAAAAGAATTGACAACAATCAGCATTTTCTGCCTCAAACCTGATTTTGTATCCGTTTTGTACTTCAAGATCTTTTCAATTCTTTATCAGCAATTTCAAGCTGGTTAAACCAATCGGCACCGAAGCGGCGAATCAAAGGTTCTTTCAGAAAACGATACACAGGCACATTCAAACCGCCACCTAAAGTTCTTGCGCAGTCGCAAATTCCCCAGCGATGGTAATTCACAGCCGTAAATCCGTCGTATTTCTGCAATCTTACCGGATATAAATGACACGAAATTGGTTTATAGAAATCGGTTTTGCCTTCGCGATACGCTTTTTCGATGGCACATTTACACACGCCCGACGCATCAGTATAGGTAAAAACGCATTCCGCCCCATTTACAATTGATGTTACCGGCTCACCGGTCCTGTCGATATAAAAAAAGCCTTGTTTTTCAATCACCTCTTTTGCCTTATCCGACAAATCATCCCAAATTACAGGTAATAAATCCTGAATTTTATCAAGTTCATCATCCTCCAACGGCGCACCTTCATCACCCTCAATGCAACATTCGCCTTTGCAAGATGCCAGGTCGCAGACAAATTTTTCGTCGAGTAAATCAAAACTTATAATTGTATCGTCAATTTGTAACATATAGGCATTTACTATTTAATAATTTACTATTAAAAAAAAAGAAGATAAACTTGATATTACGGGATTATTCACGCTAATTCTCATTATAATCGTCGTGTCCCTTCAATGCAGGTAAACCCAGATGAAACCTGACAGCAATAACACGCATCAAAATTACTGAGACAGCCGAAAGTATCTGAGTTATTTCGCTCTGAAGTTTAAATTCGGTGCAGATATAAAAGACAATACCACCAAGCACACAAGCCAATGCATAAATATCTTTCCTGAAAATCAGCGGCACTTCATTGATCAGTATGTCACGCATAATGCCACCCACCGAACCGGTAATCATCCCCATAATAATGGAAACCCAAAAAGGGAAACCCGCCTGTACACTTCTTTCGATGCCCACAACCACGAACAAACCCAAGCCAATGGCATCGAAAATAAAAAAAGTATTATTGAGCCGGATGAGTTGTCGACCAAAAGCAATGACACACAATAAAGCTATTCCAGTTATGATTAAATAAGACGGTTGCTGCATCCAAAAAGGCGTAACATCGAGCAATAAATCGCGCGTAGTACCACCTCCGATGGCCGTTACCAACCCCACTACATAAGCTCCGAACCAATCAAATCGTTTTGCTGAAGCCAGGCGAATACCACTGATGGCAAACGCAAATGTACCCGCATAATCAACTATATTGATAAAATTCATAACATCTAAAAAAGAAAGCGCATCAAAAGGATTTTGATACGCTTCAAATACTTATTGATCTGATAATTATTGTTGAGGAGCTGCAGCTGGCTGTTCTTGTTTTGCAGCGTCAGGATTTTCACCAAAACCCGGAGCTACTACACCTGGTTCTTCTTTTTGTGCATTTTGATATTGCTCTTTAATTTCAGATTCGTTGGAAGCCACATTATTTTTATCAACAGCTACAGAACCAACAGAAAGCACCAAAACAATGGCTAACAAAGTCCAGGTTGCTTTTTCAAGAAAATCAGTTGTTTTCCGAACACCCAATACTTGATTGGACGAAGAAAAGCCGGAAGCCAAACCTCCTCCTTTTGAATTCTGAACCAAAACCAACAAAGTAAGTAAAATCGATGCGATAACAATTAGAATTGTAAAAAGAATGTACATAATATGTTTATTTTTTTGAGTTTACGAGTGCTTTTTCTAAAAAACGAATTTGGTCTGCAAAGTAAATACTTTTTTTCGGATTAATCAAATTTAATTTCTTCAATATTTCAATTGCCTCGGCGTATTTCTTCTCGCGAATACATTTTTTTAAGTTTTCATCCGAAATTTGCGTGTTTGCATCAGCAGACTGAACTTTATCGCCAAAATAATCAGGAATTGGAATATGTACCGGTTCGCGACTTGCAAGTGGCTTCACGGCTGCGTTTCCTTTGATATCGACATGCGCAACAGCTCCCACCCTTGCAGATTTTAGCCTTTCGGCCAAATTTTTAAGCGACTGCCGGGTATCTCCGCCTTCGGCCTCCACTGTATTTACCAAATCGAAATAGCTACCGGAATACTTAGGAATCCGCTCTATTTTGTACCTTTGTTCTATATTTTTTTCGGGATGTATATAGTAAAATAGCCAGCGACGATCGGCACAATACATCGACGCACGATCGACATACTTCTGGGCATGAATACTTTTAGCATCGTGTGCCGCTTTTGCCAACAGCAAACGCGGTTGTACAAAATAAGGATAGAATCCAATCATTTCCTTCAAATCGTCGATATGCTTATTCGAAACGGATGTTGGGTTTTTTACAATTGAAATGAATTCTTCGTGCGTCATTGCTGATAGATAAAATTAATTTTTAGACGGTTACCACTTCGCCACAGTATCGTTATAGATATTATCTACCACTTCGTCGATAATAGCTTTGTGCAATTCATCCTGGACAGCTGTGAGCGAGTTATCGCTATTGAAGGTATGATAGGCAGTATATTTTTTCTCGAAATCGTCCTCAGGATTTATATTGTTTGTAAACCGAACGTTAATCGTGATTGTGAGCTTAGTTTGAGGTGCATAAGAATCGAGACCTATACCCATTGGAGTAAGTTCATACCCAACAATTTCACCTTCGATATGCAAGTCACCACCTTTTTTAAGCAATTGCAGGCGTGTCGTTTTTCTGTATGCATCCCGTAGTTTTTCCGAGAATTCCTGCGAAAGAGGAGCGTACACCAACTCGGCCGTGTTTGCAAAATCGACAATCGAAATTGATTTTGTCTTTGTATAATCAATATTCCCCCCGTTAAACTTATACGAAATAGTACATGAAACGCTTACAACTAAAACGACAATAAATGCAATAAATCGAAGCGACTTTAATGAAGAAAAAGCACTTTTCAAACCTTTTATTTTATTCAATTCCATATTCTTTAATTTTCCTGTATAAGGTACGTTCCGATATTTTCAGTTCATCCGCCGCTGCCTTTCTTCTTCCCCTATGTTTTTCAAGCGTTGCTTTTATCATCTGTCGCTCCATATCTTCGAGGCTCAAAGGTTTTTGTGTCGATTCAAACTCCTGATATTCTTCCACATCCTGAAAATCATCTATTTCGTTCAAATCTCTTGAAAATGACTGATTGTCGCGCTTTACGTTATCCGTTTTGTATTCAATATTCGATGCAGGAGCAGTAATAATCGTATCGTTCAAGGTATGAAACGCAGAATTCATATGTGTACCGGCATCATGATTTCCTCCCGAAGGAGCGCCCATAATATCATGAACAAGTTTTTTAAGATCTATCATGTCTTTCTTCATATCGAACAACACCTGATAGAGAATTTCGCGTTCGCTGTTGAACGACTTCTGATCATTGCCCACCTTCCCAAAGATGGCCGGTAACCTTTCCACATCGTCCTTTGGAAGATACGAACGTAAAATAGAAGCATTAATTTCGCGCTGTTGCTCGATGACCGATATTTGTTCCGTAATGTTTTTCAATTGCCTTACATTACCATTCCAGTAATAATTGGTAAGTAATGCTTTTGCATCATCAGTGAGTTTAATGGCCGGCATTCGGTATTTCTCTGCAAAATCGGAAGCAAACTTACGAAACAACAACACAATATCTTCTTTCCTTTCGCGCAAAGGAGGCACTGCTATCGGCACTGTATTTAATCTGTAAAACAAGTCTTCACGGAACTTTCCATCCCTGGTTGCCTGGCTCATATTCAGGTTGGTAGCAGCCACTACCCGCACATTAGTTTTCTGTGTTTTGGACGAACCTACCTTTATAAATTCACCGGCTTCGAGCACACGCAACAAGCGTACCTGCGTCGAAAGCGGCAATTCGCCTACTTCATCTAAAAAAATTGTTCCTCCATCGGCCACTTCAAAATACCCTTTGCGGTCGGCCGTAGCTCCGGTAAACGATCCCTTTTCATGCCCGAACAGCTCTGAATCAATCGTCCCTTCGGGAATGGCTCCACAGTTCACAGCAATATAGGGTCCATGTTTGCGATGACTGTAATAGTGAATAATCTGAGGAAAATTTTCTTTCCCCACACCACTTTCACCGGTTATGAGCACCGACAAATCGGTGGGAGCCACCTGAACAGCTATATCAATCGCTCTGTTCAGTAGCTCGGAAGAACCGATAATACCGAATCTGTGCTTTACTGACTGTATTTCTGAGTGTTGCATAATTTTATTGGTTTAATGTCTGAAATTTTGACATACAACTGACAAAAATAACAAAAATTTAAGTAGAACCCGATAAACAAAAACAATAATTATCTAAATTGAGCCAGATAACAAAGAAATTTAAGAATTACAATTTCTCGTCCGTAGGCTCAATTAAAATTGTTTGTGTGGGGAATGCAAAGTTTAATCCGGCCTTATTAAAAGCTGTCAGAATTTCAAAATTAACTCTCGAAGGCACTTCCATCACATCGCCCGTACTTTTTACCCAATATATTAATTTTAAATTCAATGAGTAGGCAGCAAAATCTGAAAACACTGCTATCAGGCTGTCTTCATCTACTTCGTTGATGCGTTTCGGGATATTCTTCAAAATCGTGATGGCTTCGTTCATGGCTTCAGGCGTAGTATCATAAGTCAGACCTATCACCATCACCACTCTGCGCATTGGTTCATCGCTCACATTTTCGATGGAAGCTTCAACAATTTTATAGTTTGGAATAGTGACCATGCGCTTTTCGAGGGTACGCAAACGCGTACTCCTAATGCCAATATCCTCTACAAATCCATCAAAACCATCTACTTTTACACGATCGCCAATGCGGAAAGGACGATCGGTAAAAATAGTAATTCCCCCAAAAATATTTTTTATAGTATCCTGAGCAGCAAGTGCAAATGCCAAACCTCCAATACCCAGACCGGCGATAAGAGCGCCTACATCCACGCCCACATTCTTAAGCGCCATCATGAGTCCAATGGCCCAAATAACGCCTAAAACAGTACGGCGAATCACAGAAAGAAGTGTATTATCTATATATTTTCGCGTAGGATCCTCGGCGGCCGGTACCAGATACTCTTCAATCAACGCATTAATAAACCTCACCAGAAACCAGGTAATGTTTAGCATAATTAAAAATTGGTAGGATTTACCAAGCAAAGCATCAAATTTCGGATCAAAATCCAACCGACTCAGAGCAATCCAGATCGCCAGTAAAATAATACCTAAAAGCACTGGCGCCTGCAACATTTTAAATAAGATATCATCCAATCTGTTTTTAGTTTTGGATGTTACTTTCCTGATTACATGCTTATTGATCAGAATAATTCCTTTATTCAGGATCAGGGCGCACACAATAATGAGTAACGATATGAGCCACTCTTTTAACGAATTACCAAAATATACTTCTGAAAACATCTATCTCAATAAGTTTAATGATTAATAATAGCATTTATTCTTCAAATTCAATTTTCAATCAAGGCTAAAGCCAACAGCATCACTGGGCATACGCCAATCGCCCCGCGGTGAAAGATTGATAGAGCCTACCTTCGGTCCATCGGGCATACACGAACGCTTGAACTGCTGAGCAAAAAACCGACGCAGGAATACCTTCAACCATTTCACAATTACCTCATCCGTATAATCTCCATCAAATGCATTATTGGCCAGAACCCGTATTTTCTCCGGTGTAAATCCGAAACGCACAAAATAATAAAGAAAAAAATCATGCAGTTCGTAAGGCCCCACCAAATCTTCTGTTTTTTGAGCTATCTCGCCATTTTCGTCGGCAGGTAGAAGCTCCGGACTTACAGGAGTATCAAGCACATCCTGCAGAATAAGCTCCGCTTCACCTTCAAGCGTATGCGACACCCAGTCGACAAGATAACGAACCAAAGTTTTGGGAATACCGCTATTCACAGCATACATCGACATATGGTCTCCATTATAAGTAGCCCATCCCAAAGCCAGTTCCGACAAATCGCCCGTACCTATCACAAGTCCGTTGTGTTTGTTGGCAATGTCCATAAGAATTTGAGTTCTTTCCCGCGCCTGCGTGTTTTCGTAAGTTACATCATGCACTGATATGTTATGTTCAATATCTTTAAAATGCTGAATGCATGCATCTTTTATAGATATTTCTTTTTGCGAAATACGCAGCGCTGTCATTAAATTCAAAGCATTGGAATAAGTACGATCGGTAGTTCCAAATCCCGGCATAGTGATGCCAATAATGCTTTTGCGGTCAATGCCAAGCTTATCGGCAGTTTTCACACATACCAACAAGGCAAGCGTGGAATCCAAACCTCCCGAAATTCCCAACACAAGTGTTTCTGCTTTTGTGTGCTGCCAGCGTTTGGCCAGACCACCCACCTGAATCGAAAAAATCTCCTCACAACTATCATTTCTGTTGGCCATCGCAGGCACGAATGGGTGTTTACCAAATTTGCGTTTTAATTCAAAATTCGTAAAATGAGCATCCTCTATATTTACAATTCTGTATTTTTTGTCTGATTTTTCGTTACTGAAATTTGTATTCCTCATCCTATCGGCTCTCAATCGTTCCACATCTATTTCGGAAACAACAAGTTGTGATTCGAACAAAAACCGTTCGGATGCAGCAATCATTTTACCATTTTCGGCAATAAGTCCGTTCCCGGCATACACCACATCTGTGGTAGATTCTCCAAACCCGGAAGAAGCATACACATATCCCGAATTACAACGTGCCGATTGCTGCTCGATAAGTTGACGTAGATAATTATGTTTTGCAATAAGTTCGTTGGTGGCCGAGAGATTAAAAATCACATCAGCTCCGTGAATTGCATGTTGTGAACTTGGCGGAATGGGCACCCAAAGGTCTTCGCACAATTCGATAGCAAAGGAAAATTTACGATCTGTAAATAAAATATCGGTTCCGAAAGGTACTTCCTCACCGCCAATTTTTATTGTGGACGCATCTGTCGATTTTGCCGAAGCAAACCAGCGTTTTTCGTAAAATTCATTGTTGTTTGGTAAATTTGTTTTTGGTACAACTCCTAAAATACGACCTCCCTGCAACACAACAGCGACATTGAATAGTTGATTCTGAAGACGAACAGGCATGCCCACAATAGCCACAGCAGTCGTGGCAAAAGAAGCTAACTGAAGTTCGGCAAGGTACTTTTCGGCATCCAGCAATAGTTTTTCCTGAAAAAACAAATCGGCACAGGTATAACCGGTTACCGAAAGTTCGGGAAAACAAACCACCTGCACTTTTTCCTGCTCTGCTCGCTGGAGTAATTCAATGATTTTGCTGACATTAAAAGCACAATCGGCCACTTTTAACTCAGGAATTGCGGCAGCAACCTTTACAAATCCTTTATTCATAGATAGTTTTATTTTATTCCTCTTTAATTATTCTCTGTTTTTTTTGACAACAACATTACAGGCTTATTCGGCTTTTTCAAGTTTTTCCATATCACCCAAATAAATTTCGAGAGATTTGGCCGAAATTTGTATTTCCCAAACCGAAAGACCAAGCGATATAATGAGCAACAGCAAAGCTAATCCAAAAATATAAGCCGACAATATATGTGAGCCAATATAAATCAAGAACATTGTAGCTACACAAAGCAACAAACTGGCCACACCGAACATTTGCATATTCTTGGTCAGATAAAGCCTTTTTTTCAGGTTCATAATCTGTGCATGCGTCATTGCCGAATGATCTTCCATGTACCGATCCTTCAGCGTGCGCACCAGTTGAGCATACGACAAAAAACGATTGGTGTAAGCCAACAAAATGAGCGAAACAGCCGAGAACAAAAAGGTTGGGGTAATAAGCGTCAGTTCTTCCATACAGTTAGTTTTTATAAGTAAATACTATATTGCAGTTGCAAAGATAATTAAACTTTGACAAAACTATTCCGAAAATCTACTAAGAGAAAACACCCGAATTGTGAACAAATGCACAACCGGGTGTTTTTAATTTTATTTTATAAGGAAAAAGAAATCAATTGAACTTTTCAGCATGTACCTGACCCACTTCCTTGCGGGTATGTTCTTTGAATCCTTCTTTTTCGAGACACTCTATCATGCCCGAAACCATGCGTGGATTACCACAAAGGAAAACATGTGTATTCTCAGCAGTGGGTTTAAAGCCCCACAGTTTTTCAACAGTTCCATCTTCCCATATTTCCTGAATAAATTCAGTGCGGCCCGACCATGGCGTAAACTCGCGCTCAGGAATAGTAATAGTAGGAATATAGCGGAACTTAGGCGACAAACTCTGAAGCAGGTTTAATTCGGAAGAATAACCCAAATCCCATGAATTTGAAGCACCATGAACAACAAGAATGTTACCTTTGCGATGCAATGCATCGGTACGCAACATACTCATATAAGGAGCAACACCTGTACCGGTACCAATCAACACGATATTTTGATCCTCAGCAACCTGATCGAGCGTAAACATGCCCACAAATTTATTTCCCAACCAAATTTTATCTCCGATATTGAGGTTGAACAAACGGGGAGTTAAAGCACCTGAGTGAACCAGGGTAATGTAAAATTCAACGTAATCCCTCGACAAATTCGACGATGCAATAGAATAAGCCCTTTTAATCAATTTTTCCTGATCGGGTTCAGCCGGTTCTTCTGTGGCTTCAGCACATTTTTCGCTGGTAGGTGGCAAACCAATGGCAACAAATTGTCCCGGTTTGAAATCGGGTAAATCCCAGCCCAGTGGAGCTATTCTGAACACTTTCATGATAGGCGAAACCTGTACAACCTGTTGTACAATAGCATTTAATTCTTCCATAAAATATTTTTAATATATGTTTATTCTTCTTACAAACGTTGAATTCATCCTGAATTTGAAGCAATTTCAAAATGATTACAAATTGACTGACCAAAACTTGGAGGTACAAAGATACAAAATCTTCAGTACTCTCATACACTGATATATGAAAAAATTAAATATTTTCACTTACTCAAAAAAAGAGATTCAACGCCGAGATTATGTTAAAATTAGCACATTTGCTTTAGTTCAAAATCGAACAAAAATAATGTTTTCGAAAACGACCTTAGCCATCAGAAGCTTAAGCTCAACGTCATTCAAAACAAAATAATGTTGAAAAGAAAAATGTTTTTTTTATGTACATTTGCAATGAATAAACATAGCCTGATGCTATCAGAACAATTCATTAATCTTCAAATTTTACCCCCACAATCATGATTGTTTGTATCGCCGAAAAACCAAGTGTAGCACGTGATATTGCCGAAATACTGGGTGCTAAAACCCGCAAAGATGGATATATCGAAGGAAACGGGTACCAGGTGACATGGACTTTCGGACATTTGTGTGGACTGCTCGAACCCCATGAATATGCTCCCGAATGGAAACCATGGACGCTGAGCCAGTTGCCCATGATTCCGCAACGCTTTGGCATAAAAGTAATGAACGATAGCGGCATTCAAAAGCAATTTAAAGTAATTGAAACATTGATGGCGGCGGCCGATGAAGTTATCAACTGTGGTGATGCCGGACAGGAAGGCGAACTCATTCAACGCTGGGTAATGCAAAAAGCATTGTGCAAATGTCCGGTAAAACGTTTGTGGATTTCATCGTTGACCGAAGAAGCCATACGCGAAGGATTTGCCAAATTGCGTGACCAAAAGGAATTTCAACACCTCTACGAAGCCGGACTCTCACGCGCCATTGGCGACTGGACTTTGGGCATGAATGCCACCCGCCTTTACACCCTGAAATATGGCAAGAACCGACAAATACTGTCCATCGGACGCGTACAAACGCCCACATTGGCGCTCATTGTAAACCGTCAACTCGAAATAGAAAACTTCAAACCCGAAGCTTATTGGGAACTGAAAACCGTTTACCGCGACACCTTGTTTTCGGCCACAAAAGGACGATTTTCGAGCGTAGAAGAAGGAACTGGTTTTCTGGAAACTGTAAAAACTGCCGACTTTTTTATCACCGATATTGGCACTAAAAAAGGTACCGAATCGGCACCACGGCTTTTCGACCTTACATCGCTGCAGGTGGAATGCAATAAAAAATTCGGTTTCTCGGCCGACGAAACACTCAAAATCATTCAAAGTCTTTACGAAAAAAAGATAACTACATACCCTCGCGTCGACACTACTTACCTGAGCGATGATATGTACCCAAAAATCCCTGACATTCTGAAAGGATTGAAAGATTATGAGCTAATAACAAAACCTCTCTTAGCAGGAAAATTACCAAAGACGAAAAAGGTCTTCGACAATGCTAAAGTAACAGATCACCACGCCATTATACCTACCGGCGTACATCCTACGGCATTAAACGACAACGAAAAGCGGGTATTCGATCTGGTGGCACGCCGCTTTATTGCTAATTTTTATCCCGAATGTAAAATTTCGACCACCACAGTATTAGGCGAAGTAGACAAAGTAGAATTTAAAGTCACCGGGAAGCAAATTCTCGATCCGGGCTGGCGCGTAGTATTCGAAAAAGCCAAAACAGAAGATGAAAAAGAAAGCGAGGAAGATGAAAAAACGCTTCCACTTTTCGTGAAAGGCGAAAGCGGACTGCACGCACCTACCCTGGCCGAAAAATGGACTTCGCCCCCCAAACCATACACCGAAGCCACATTGCTCCGTGCCATGGAAACGGCAGGAAAACTTGTGGATAACGACGAATTGCGTGACGCTTTGAAAGAAAACGGCATTGGTCGCCCTTCGACGCGCGCTGCTATTATCGAAACACTTTTCAAACGGGAATACATTCGTAAGGAACGTAAAAACCTGATTGCCACCAATACAGGAATAGATTTGATATTGACAATCCAGGAAGAAATGCTTAAATCGGCTGAACTGACCGGATTGTGGGAAAAAAAGTTGCGACAGGTGGAACGGGGAGAGTATCAGGCCAGCGACTTTCTGAATGAATTAAAGGAAATGGTTCGTCAGATTGTACTGAACGTAAAAAGCGATAACCGTTCGATTGATGAAATACGTGCATCGCACGAAAACAAAAACAATCCCGAAGGAAAAATTTGCCCCATGTGCGGAAAAGGTACTGTTATAAAAGGAAACACCGCCTACGGTTGCAGCGAATGGAAAAGTGGCTGCACTTTCCGTCAGCCCTTTTGAGAAAAAGTTGGTGGTTTTAAGGCTGATTAGTTTGGTGTTTTAAACCGAAATCAGGCTAAAGGTAAAGAAAACGATTATCACAACCTGAGTAGTCTCTCAATTTTGGCTTTGATACTGATGTTTTCCATAAAACCTGTAAATTTATCGGCGCCGGAGCCAAAGGCAAAAACAGGCACAGGAATGCCGGTATGCCCTTTGGTAGTAAACGCTGCATCAAAAGTACCTGCCTTGATATTTCCAGTGGGAAAAGTCAATCCGCCCGTTTCGTGATCGGCTGTGATAATCACAAGCGTATTTCCATGTTTTTGTGCATAATCCAACACCCGTCCCACTGTTTCGTCAAAATCGAGCATTTCTTTAACTATCTGTGCCCCATCATTATCATGACTTGCCCAGTCGATTTGAGAACCTTCCACCATAAGGAAGAACCCTTTTTTGTTATTGTCGAGGATATCAATGGCCGCCATGGTCGCATCCGGCAACATTTTCCCACGTTCAGGCATCGCAGGATTTTGGTCTTCGTAAAGCAAACCTGCCAGTTTTCCTGATTTTATTGCCTTCACATCATCTATTGTATAAGCAACCTGATAATTTTTGGCTTTAAGTTCATCGATCAGGTTCCTGTTATCCGCTCTTTCTTCGAAATACTTACGGCCACCTCCAACGAAAACATCTATATCGGTTTTCAAATAATCGGTGGCAATTTCTTCGTACATATTCCGGTTGTTCACATGAGCAATAAACGAAGCAGGCGTAGCATGAGTAACCGCGCAAGCCACAACAATACCGGTTGCTAATTTATTTTTCTCGGCCAATTCGAGAATGGACTGAACAGCCACCGAATCGGGATTCATACCTATCATTCCGTTTTTCGTTTTCACACCACAGGCCAAAGCCGTGCCACCGGCACCCGAATCGGTAGTAAAATGACTTGCTGAATAGGTTTTTGAAAAGCCGATACTTTTACAGCGTTCGAGCTGAAGTTTGTTGCCATTGGCCACCATACCGGCATAAATCTGAGCCAGGCCCATGCCATCGCCAATCAACAGAACAACATTCTTTGGTTTTCCCTGCGCCAAAACCGTCAGCGAAAACAACATTACCGAGAGTGAAAGTACAAGCAACTTTTTCATGTGTATATAATTGATTTTTTAATCAATAGAAGCATTTATGACAGAGCATTCGCAATTCCTTTTAATTCTTCGCGTATATTTTTCAAACGTTCCACCAGCTGCTGTTGTTTTTCAACCGCATCCTTTTTCTGCCCCAGGCGGCGTTTTGCTCCTTCAAGCGTTAGTTTTTGTTCTTCAACCAAAAAAACTATTTTTTTTATTACAGCAATATCTTCATTTGTATAAAAACGTGTCCCCCTGTCATTTCGTCTGGGTTTAAGCTGTTTAAATTCCTTCTCCCAAAACCTCAGATTCGATTGGTTTATTTTAAACATTGCAGCCACCTCAGAGATAGAATAATATAGTTTTTCCATTGCCATAATTAATTAAAAAAAACGAGCGGTTTTTAAAATTTCATTGGTCAAGTTTTCGCGAACAAATAGTACAGAGTTTAATGAAAGAACAAATAACCAAGTAAAATAGCCGATACAATACCCACAAAATCGGCTAATAAGCCGCAAGCTAACGCATATCGTGTATTTTTAATCCCAACCGAGCCAAAATAAACAGCAAGTATATAAAATGTTGTATCGGTCGATCCCTGAATAATGCACGAAAGCCTGCCCACAAAAGAATCAGCGCCGTTCAATGTCATAGCATCTACCATCATGCCACGCGCGCCGCTCCCGCTCAAAGGTTTCATTAAAGCGGTAGGCAAAGCGCCAACAAAATCGGTATTCATGCCGGTAAGGCCTACCAACCAGGTAATGCCATCGGTAAGCATAGTCATAGCGCCCGAAGCCCTGAAAATACCAATGGCCACAAGTATGGCAATCAGATAAGGAATAATGCCCACAGCCACCTGAAACCCTTCTTTAGCGCCTTCGATAAAAGATTCGTACACATTTACTTTCTTATACACCGCCATAGCAATAAAACCCACGATAATGCCGAACAAAAGGAAATTGGCTGTCAGCGAAGAATATTGCGAGATCTGATCTTTTGTAAGTTGGCTCAGTAAAAAAATTACAGCAGCTATAAAAAGAATCAACCCCGTAATCGTTCCTAAAATTGTTTTATCCAACAAATTTATTTTCTGATAAATGGCCACAGAAATCAGTCCGGTCAGCGCCGCAATAAAAGTAGCAATCATAATCGGCAAAAAAACATCCGCCGGATTAGCCGCTCCTAACTGCGCCCTGTAGACCATTATACTGATAGGAATTAAACAAAGCCCGGCCGTATTCAGCACCAAAAACATAATCATGGGATTCGAAGCCGTTTCTTTGTCGGGGTTTATCTCCTGCAATTCCTTCATTGCCTTGAGGCCCATCGGCGTAGCCGCATTATCAAGTCCGAGCATATTGGCCGACACATTCATAAAAATACTGCCGAGCGCAGGATGATCCTTAGGAATATCGGGCAAAATTTTAGTAAAAAAAGGAGCCACAAGTCGCGCGAAAATTTGAATAACGCCTCCTTTTTCGCCCACTTTCATAATACCAAGCCACATCGAAAGCACTCCGGTTAGTCCCAGCGAAATTTCGAAACCTGTTTTGGCCGAGCCAAATGCTCCTTGAATTATATCTGTAAATATTTGTGTGTTTCCATTGAAAATCAACTGAAAACAGGCAACAATAAATGCGACAAAGATGAATCCGATCCAGATATAGTTTAAAATCATTCGCTCTGCGTTTTAATTATTTGTTCAAGTTACAAAAATACGTTTTTTTTGCTAATATCGTTTTTATTTGAAATGATTAATTCAAGGCTTGATGGCAATTTGCCGAAAAATCTGCTATTCAAAAAAGTAATTTCGTCTTTCCACCTCCATCAACACAAAAAGAAAAGTCCTGAAAAACAAAAACTGTTCTTCAGGACTTTTAAGTGTCAACTTATAATTTTAAGACTATTCCTTTTCTAATTGTAGCGTCTTGGTAGGCAGGTCGCAAACTTCGGTTGGGCCATAATACTGAACCGGGCCGGGATAAACATAGCTCGATTTTTCGTCCGCCCATTCTTCGCGGTGAGCAGCAAAGTATTTAAAAGGAGCACCATCCAAACGTACCAAAGCCTTTTGAATTACCGGTTTCATTTTTCCGTGACGTTTTTCCATGTTCATCATCATGGTAATAGGCACACCACCGGCAACCCACTCAGCAGCAGGAGCTGTAAGGTTACGCACCGACGACATATAACCGGTTTTGCCTTCCGAAATAAGCACCGAAGCTGTGTAACCCAATGAATAAGTGTAGTCGGCATCGAAGTTTGAAGGGATGGCACAACGTCCTTCGTAACCGAAGAAGTGGTTGATGGCCGAGAATTTGCCTTTGAATGTTCCTTCAGCTTTCAGCATGGCAAGGCGTTTGGCCACCATTTCTATCAGCAGTTTTTCTGTTTCGATCAACGACACCTGAACATTACCGTGAGGGTCGCGATCCAAAGTCAACTGACGGGCAATGCCTTTAGGAAGATCGCGATATACCTGGCTACTTTCAGGGCTTAACAAGCCTTTAACGTACTGACGTTTTTCGTCGTCCGATTCCAAACCATTGAAGTCATCATTGTGAGCCAACAAATCGTTCAGTTCGGCAATCAGCGTTTTCATGGCCGGAATAAATTCAATCAATCCTTCAGGAATTAAAATTGTTCCGAAGTTCATGCCGTGGCTTGCACGAT
>Ga0209373_10002318_pt1 | contig 19376 bp, 17 predicted proteins | sample Higcelweek5metaG_FD_187173 | JGI IMG/M metagenome (GOLD analysis project Ga0209373, IMG submission 187173) | Freshwater pond sediment microbial communities from the University of Edinburgh, under environmental carbon perturbations - High... | ecosystem: Environmental > Aquatic > Freshwater >... | reverse complement strand
ATATTGCCCTCGATTGTAACCAAGGTGGAGGCGATTGTGATAATTTGCGATGCTAGACCGCCGTTAGCACCCCACTAAAATCTTTACAATAGCTCCGCGCATACTTGCACCCCCCTTCCCCTACCGCCCCAGCCTGCGCTGCAACAGCACGAAGTCCGCCAAAGTCAGCAGCATCATGGCCTTCAAGACCGGCACGATGCGCGGGATGGCGCAGATGTCGTGGCGGCCGCCGATGGACAGGCGCACGGCCTCGCCCCGGCTGTTCACGGTCTGCTGCTCCTTGGCGATGGACGGAATGGGCTTGACGTAGACCCGCGCCACGACCTCCTGGCCGCTGGCCATGCCGCCCAGGATGCCCCCGGCGGCGTTGGAGGCGAAGCCCTCCGGGGTGATCTGGTCGTTGTTCTCGCTGCCCAGGCTGCGCGCGGCCGCGCACCCCGCGCCGATCTCCACGGCCTTCACCGCGCCCACGCCCATGAGGGCATACGCCAGGCGCGCGTCCAGCTTGTCGAACACCGGCTCGCCCAGGCCCGCAGGCACGCCCGACGCGCGCAGTTCCACCACGCCGCCCAGGGTGTCGCCCCCGGCCTTGACCTGGCGCACCCGGTCCTCCCAGGCCGCCACCACGTCCACGTCCGCGCTGAAGAACGGCCGCACGAGCGCCCCGCCGAAGTCGCGCCCGGTGGCCGGAATGCCGCCCAGCTCCACCGTGGCCGCGTGCACGTGGATGCCAAGCGCCCCCAGCAGCTCCTGGGCGATGGCCCCGCCAGCCACGCGCGACACGGTCTCCCGGGCGGACGAGCGCCCGCCGCCCCGGTAGTCGCGCCGGCCGAACTTGGCCTCAAAGGTCAGGTCCGCATGGCCGGGCCGGTACACGTCCTTGATCTTGGAGTAGTCGCGCGAGCGCTGGTCCTCGTTCTCGACCAGGAAGCCGATGGGCGTGCCCGTGGTGACGCCCTCGAACACCCCGGAGAGCAGGCGCACCGTGTCGGACTCCTGGCGGGCGGTTGCTGCCAGCCCGCCCTGGCCGGGCCTGCGGCGGTCCAGCTCGGCCTGGATCACGGCCTCGGACAGGGGGATGCCAGGGGGGCAGCCGTCCAGCACGCCGCCCACGGCCGGGCCGTGGGATTCGCCAAAGGTGGTCAGTTGAAACAGGGTGCCGAAGGTGTTGCCGCTCATTGTGTACCGTCCTTGTGGCTTGCGGGCGCATGGCCCAAAAATTCCTCGCAGGTCCGGGCCGCAGTCTCGAAATCGGAGCCGCCGCCAAGCTCCAGGGCCGGGACCCCGTCCAGGGCCTCCAGGCACTGCTCCGCCGTGAGCCGCGCACCCGTTTCGATGGCCCGGGGCAGGTAGAACAGCCCCGGCTGCTTGCGCAGGGCCTCCAGCAGGTCCAGGCGCTGGCGCAGGTCCACCCGCCGGGCGCGCAAAGCCCCGCCGCCGTGGGTCCAGTTCAGCACCACCACCCCGGCCAGGGGCGCGGCCAGCCGGAACCTGTGCGGCCCGAAGCAGGCGTCGATGGACGCGTCGTACTTGTCCTCCACCGCGCGCAGGGCCTCGGGCGCAAGGCCCGCATAGGCGCTGCGGGCGGCCTCGGGCAGGGCGCAGGACAAGAGCGCGGCCAGGGCCGGGTTGCCCAGCGCCGTGCCGGGGTTCAGGCGCGGGTGCTTGGGGATGCCGTGCAGCACAGGCCTTGGCCGCTGGCCAGGCCCGGCTCCGGCGGGCTCCACCAGCACCCGGTCGTTGCTCAAAAAATCCAGGCCGCGCGCCACCAGGTGCAGGGCCAGGGTGGACTTGCCCATGCCCGCGAACCCGCACAGGGCGAGCCCCTGGCCCCCCTGCGCCAGCGGGCGCGCCACCCCGGCGGCGTGGCCGAGCATCCAGCCTGCGGCCAGGCGGCGTTCCATGTAGCGCGCGCAGAGAAAGTTCACCAGCTGGTTGCGGTTTTGCGCGCAGGGGCCAAGCGCGATGTTGACGGCGAGATCGCCCCCCCCGCCAAACAGGAAAAGCATGCCCGTGGCCTGCTTGCGCACCAGGCGCCCGCCGCCGTGTCCGGCCAGATCCCCCGGCGAGTCGCCCGGCAGACAACCCGGCAGACAACCCGGCAGGTCGACAAAGCGCTCCTTGTCCGGCCGCTTGCCCGGAGCCACGGGCTTGACCGCAAGGGTCGCGGGCGGCTCCTGCACCGGGGCCTCCAGCAGCAGGAACGCCATGTCCGCCGGGGGGCCAGCGGCGGAGGCGGCCTCGGCAAAGCTTCCGAAATAACCGCGCAGGTCGTCCACAACGGCCTCGGAGTTGCTGCGCACGTCAAGGGTCAGCTCCTCCAGGCGCAACCGCAGGCCAAAGCGCGCCGGAAAACGCGCAGCGTAGTCCCGCGCCAGGTCCGCCAGGCCGGGGAGGCTCACGTCCGGGGCTCCTGCCCTGTCTGGCCCAGGCGGCGCAGCACGTGGGCCGTGAACAGCTCGGCCACATCCAGGCCGCGCGCCTGCTTGAGCCCCCGGAAGCCGCCAAAGGCCGAGACCTCGAAGACGTACGGGCCGTCGTCGGTCAGGGCCACGTCCACGCAGGTGAAGTCCAGGCCGAAGGGGGCCTGGGCGCGCTGCGCCAGCTCAATGATCTCCAGCGGCGGGTCAAAGGGGGCGTAGCGGCCACCGCTGGCGGTGCTGGTGCTCCAGCCCGAGCCGCCCGGGTCGGGGCTGACGTTCTTGCGCCGGGCATAGGTGCCCAGATACTCGCCGCCGAGAAAGCACACGCCCAGGTCCTGGCCGCGCAGGTCCAGGGCCTGCTGGATGTACATGACCCAGTTGGCCGCGTGGAAGCGCGCCAGCTCCGCAGCCACCCCGGCCCGGCCCAGGCTGGCGGCGTCCAGCAGGACCATGCCGCGCGCCTTGGACGTGAACAGGGGCTTCAGGACCGCGTGGCCGTAGCCCAGCACGGCGTCCAGGGCCTCGTCCGGGTCCTCGGTGACCGTGGTGGGCGGCAGGGGCAGCCCGGCCAGGGACAGGGTCACGGTGCAGGCCAGGCGGTCCACCAGGCGCAGGATCAGCGTCGGGTCGGAGAAGCAGGGCACGCCGCGCCCGGCCACGAAGCGCAGAAGCTCCAGGCGGTCGAGCATGTCCGGGGAGTACTGGGGCGCGGCCTTCTTGATGAGCACGGCATCGAGCGTGCACAGGTCCACCGGGGCCTGGCCCGGTCCGCCGCAGAACAGGCTGCCAGCGGCCAGGTCGAGCCTGGCGGCGTCCAGGTCCACCAGCAGGCGCTCCCCCGTGGCCTTGCCCACGGCGTCCGCCAGGGCCTCCGAGGACCAGCCTCCGGGTATGCCGACAACAGCGATGCGCATCTCCTGGCCCTCCTTAGGTGAAGAGCACGGGCCCGGGCAGACGATAGTCCTCCCAGGGCTTGCCCGTCCGGTCATGCAGGGCCCGGAATTCCGCCAGCCCCTCCATGAGGTAGTGGGCGCGCAGGGACATCTCCCGGGCGAAGTCGTAGTTCAGCTCGAAACGCGTGCTGGTGAACAGGGAGCGCGTGAGCCCCAGGGCCAGCCGGGCCTGCCAGGTCCCGTCGCCGATGTCGTCGGCGAAGACATGGGCGTGGGCGAAGAACGAGGCGATCATGTGGTTGATGCGGCCGCGCAGGCCGGGCTCGAAGATGGGCATGCGGAAGAAGGACACCAGAAACACGCTCACGTCCTCCACCCAGTCGCCCCGGTGGGAGCGGTGCAGGTCCACATAGTGCACGCGCGGGGCCGAGTGGTCGTAGACGATGTTGTTGGCGTTGAAGTCGCCGTGCAGCAGCACGGTCATGGGCGCGGAAAGCGCGGGCTCGATCTCCCGGCAGACCTGGAAAAGCTCCTCTGTCGAGGGCAGGGGCACCTGGCCCAGGCCTTGCCGCTTGCGGAAGAAGTCCGGGTGCACGTGGCGCACGGCGGAGAGCCTCCCGTCCAGCTGGGACATGAAGCCCACAGGCAGCGGGCCGCGCTCCAGGGTGGCGCGCCAGATGTCGCCCACGGTCTGCTCAAAGACGAAGATGGCGTCCTCCAGCATGTCCCAGTCCGCCGTGAGCACCACCTCGTTCCAGGTGCAGCCGGGCAGGAACTCCACGAGCATGGAGGCGCTGTCCCCGTCCTCGTTGTAGCTGAAGATGCGCGGGCCGGTGCCGGGCGAGACCTGGGCCCAGAACTCGATGTTTTCGCGCTCGCGGCGCATCTTCTTCAGGTTGCCCTCCTTGAAGATGCCGCTCTGGGCCGGGTCCGGGGCGGAGTCGCGCTGGGTCACCCGGCCGATGCGGCAGCCCGAGCGCGTGCCCCAGATGGAGCGGAAGTCGATGTCCGACACGTCGCCCTCAAAGCCGCTCTGGGAAAGGTTCTGCTGCAGGGCCTGGAACTGCTCGATCTTGATCTTCTCGCCGATGACCGAGAAGAGCAGGGCCTCGCCGATGTTCAGCAGCGAGTCGCCGATGCGCTCCAGGTAGCGGAAGATGAAGATGGCCGTGATGCAGTTCTCCACCTCGCGCCCGCGCCGCAGCTCGTTCATGAGCTGGTCGAAGGCGTCCTTGTAGAGCCGGTCCAGCTCGAACTCCGCGCGGCAGATGCCGAGCGCGCCCGCCACCTCGGCCCGGGAGCGCACCTCCAGGATGCGCGAGAGGCTCTCCTGAATGATGTCGAACAGCGGGCCGGGATCATGCCGGGTGAGCAGGTTCTTGTCGTGCAGGTAGCGCAGCTGCCCGGCGATGTTCACGCAGTAGTCGGCGATGCGCTCCAGGTTGCCGCTGATGATCTGCAGGCCCCGGATGCGGTCGATGTCGCGCTTGGAGAGCCCGCGCTCGCTGTGGATCTTGGAGAAGCACTTCTCCTCCACGATGTTCTTCAGGTTGTCGATGTAGTCGTCGCGCGAGACGACCTTGTCGTACCCCTCGTGGCTGGGCGAGTACAAGAAGGCGCGGGTCTCGCTGACCTGGCTGGTCACCTCCAGCACCAGGAAGCGGAAATTCTCCTCAAGTCCCTCCAGGGCGATCATGGCGGCCTAGGCCTTGATGCTCAGGGTCTCGCCGACCCTGGGCGCTTCGTCCTCCGGGCACTTCCAGGTGATGGCCAGGGCCAGGCGCCCCTCGCCGCCCCGGCGGCGCGCCTTCACCGTGAAGTTCAAAAGCCCGGCGGGCTCCAGCACGAATTCCTCGGACCCGGTGGCCACCACCAGCCGCCCCTTGTCCAGGCCCTCCATGACGGCCTCCAGGTACTTGCGGATGCTCTGCGCATCCTGCACGGATTCAAAGACAAACCGCTGATCATGGCCCATAAGCCCTCCCCCCGATAAAGATGCGCTAGCCGTCAAGCCGCGCGGTGTATTCTTCGATGACGCGGACCCGGTCCATGTCGGCCACGATGAGCTTCTTGCCGATGGACAGGTCGTCCCAGGCCGGCTGCAGGCCGATCTCACGCCGGGTCTTGGCCGCGTTGCCGTTGCCCGGGGCCAGGGTCTTCTCGCCCATGTGCGTGTCGTCGCCCATGAATACCAGCTTGCGCCGCTCGCCCGCGCCCCGGCGCCGGTTCTTCTCGTGCAGCACGTTGATGAGAAACTCGGTGTAACGCTGGGACTGCGGGTTCCAGACCTCGTAGCCGTCCACGTCGTACTCGGCCAGCAGGATGGGCCAGAACTGCTCCGGGTGCGGGATGACCACCCCGCCGCCAAGGCCCCGGGCCTCCTCGATGAACTCCGTGGTGCGGTAAAAATAGGTCAGCGGGAACTGGGCCTTGACCAGTTGCTTCACGGACTTGAGGAAGACCTGCAGGCGGTTGGTGGTGCGTTCGCCCAGCTCGGTGCGGAACCCGTCCACGAAGTTGCGCACCAGCTTGTTCTTGAAGGCGTCCTGGGGCAGGCTGTCGCGCTGCCGCTCCACCAGGGCCGAGAGCTTGGCGCAGAGGATGCGCGCCAGGCCCACCAGATCCTCCTCCGAGCCTGTCTCGCGCGCGGCGGCGGCCAGGATGGCGTCGTCCTCGCCGGTGACGGCCCTGAGGTAGTCGAAGAGCTGGGAGGAGCGGTAGCTCAGGGTGTGCGCCAGCATGCTTTTCAGCACCCCGGCGTCCTTCAGGCGCTCGGTGCGGAAGTGCAGCAGGATCTGGACCTTCTGGTTGAACCCGCGCGAGTAGCAGTCGGCCTCGACCCCGGTGTACGGCCCGTACTCCAGGAGCTCGTTGTGCTGGGTGGGGATGATGAGCTTTGTGCGCATGGCCGGGTAGGAGGCCTCGATGCGCTGGCGGATCAGGTCCATGGGCACGAACTCCGGGTGCCAGTGCACGGCCAGCACGGCCTCCTGGTTCGGCTGGACCACGGCGGGCGTAAGGATGCGTTGCCGCGCCGCCTCATCCAGCTGGGTGGAGGTGATGGCCGCGAAGAGCCGCTCGTCGGCCTCGGTGGCCTGCGCGGTCAGGGCGTGCCCTGCGGCGGGGCCGGGACAGTGCCCGCTTCCTTGATCCTGATGCATGGCGTGACGCTCCTTCCTCGCGGTCCTTTTAGCGGTCCTTTTAGCGGAACTGGGCGTGGCAGGCGGACTTGCGCCGGGCCAGGCGCTCCAGCACCGCAGCCAGGGCCGCGGCGTCGCGCGCGGAACAGGCCCGGCGCAAGGCCTGGCAGTCGTCCAGAAACATGGTGTTGGACCGGGCCATCTCGGTCAGGGCCGCGCCGCTCACCGGCTGCTCGCCCTGGCCCATGAGCTCGGCCAGGCTGAGGAAGCTCTCCAGGGTCTCGGCGTCCGGCAGGCGGCCTTCGCCCGCTGCGGCCTGCAGGACCTTGAAGTCCGCCTGCATGGTCTTCTTGAGCTGGCGATACTTCTCGCGCGCGGCCTGGGCCTTGGCCTTGTCCCTGTGGGCGTCCTTGCCTGCGGCCTCTGGCGTGTCCCTTTTCCCCACTTTGGCGGCAGAGGGCACAAGGACCTCGGAGGCGCGCTTGGCCTTGAGCTTCAGGGTCAGCCCCGCGTCCCGGCGCTCGGCCACAAGCACCAGCTTGCGCCAGTCGCGCACGGGCAGACCGTGAAAGGCGCCACCGGCAAGCCCATCGCCGGGGCCGGACTCCAGGGCCTCGGCAAGCTCCCGCAGAAACTGCGGCAGGCCGCCAGCCCCTGCCCCGTGGGCCAGTTCACGCTCGATCTTCCACGAACCCATGCGTTTCTCCCGCCGCGCGCCTGCCGCAGCCTTTCCGCCATTGCCATGCTACGGGATTCATCCGGCCCTGGCAACGCGGGCCCGCATCACGACTTCCGGTCCTGCTTCCGGGGCTCCTTGCGGCCTTCCACCCAGCCCTCCAGACGGCCGATCTCGGCCAGGGCCTCGCCCTCCAGGGCCTCCAGCGGCTGGTCCGCGCGCAGCACCACGCCCGCGCAGGCCAGGTACAGCGCCTCGCGCTCGGCCAGCACCTGGCGCAGCTCGGTTTTGATGTCCGCGCCAGTGAGCGAGGGCCGCTGGGCGTTGCCCGGCGAACGCTCCAGCCGCCTGGCCAGCACCTCGGCCGGGGCCTTCAGGTAGAACACCCGGCCGGCGGCCAGCAGGTCGCAGTTCTCCTGCCGGAGCACAATGCCGCCGCCGCAGGACACCACCTGGCCGGTGAACACCGCAACCTCGGACAAGGCCAGGGACTCCTCCTCGCGGAAGGCCTCCCAGCCTCCGGCAGCCACGATGTCCGCCACGGTCTTGCCCGTGCGCAGGCGGACGCGCTGGTCCGTGTCCACAAAGGGGCGCTTGAGCTTGGCCGACAGCCTCCGGCCCAGGGTGGTCTTGCCGCTCGCCCGCGCGCCGATAAGATAGATGTTCGCCTCGCCCGACATGGTGTTCCCCTCCGTTTTCTCTTCATGCCATACTACGGCAATTCGCCTCCGGATTCAAACGCCCACACGCCCCCAGGCCGGACTTGCATCCGCACCGGTTCCTGCCTACACTCGCGCCCCTGCGAGACCTGTTTTCCCACATCGACAACACAAGGATTCCCAATGAAAACCGCCATCTTCGGTTTTTCCGGCTCCGGAAAGACCGACATGTTCGCCGCCCTGGCAGGCGAAAAGGCCGCCACCGCCGGAAACCGCGCCATGGTCAAGGTGCCTGAGCCGCGCCTGGAACCGCTCATCAAGCTGTTCACCCCCAAGAAGGTCACCTTGAGCGAGATCGAGTACCTGGACGTGCCGGGCGGCGGCGGCAAGGGCCACGGCCTGGGCGAACGCGTGCTGAACGACATCCGCCCCTACGACTGCCTGCTCTGCGTGCTCGACGCCTTCAGCGGCCTGGCCGACCCCAAGCAGCAGTACGGCGCGGTGGAGGCCGACCTGCTCGTCACCGACCTGGCGGTCATCGAAAAGCGCCAGGAGCGCATGGCCAGCGACAAGAAGAAGAACAAGGAGCTTGTGGACACCAAGGAGGAGGAATGCCTGGCCAAGGCGCGCGCCCTTCTGGACGCCGAGAAGCCCCTGCGCGTGGACCCGGCGCTGTGCAACGAGCCCTGCATGCGCGGCTACCGCTTCCTTACGGCCAAGCCCATCCTCTACACCTGGAACATCGCCGAGAAGGACATGGGCAACTTCGAGCTGCCCGCCGACGGCCTGAGCCAGATGCACATGGCCGTCTCCGCACGCCTGGAGCGCGAGCTCGCCGCCATCGAGGACCCCGAGGAGCGGGCCATGTTTTTGACCGACCTCGGCCTCACCGAAAGCGCGCTGTCCATGGTCATCTCCCGCACCTACAAACTCCTCGGCCTCATGAGCTTCCTCACCGCCGGGCCGCCGGAGGTGCGCTCCTGGCCGGTGCGCGTTGGCGCCACAGCCCCGGAGGCCGCTGGCGTCATCCATACGGACTTCCAGAAGGGCTTCATCCGCGCCGAGGTCATCGGCTACGCCGACTTCCTCAAGGCCGGGGACTTCAAGAAAGCCAAGGAGCTGGGTCTTGCCAGACTAGAGGGTAAAGATTACTATGTGCATGACGGCGACATCATAGAGTTCCGCTTCAACGTCTGACGCTTCCGGTCCGCGCCGCCCCGGAGCCGTCGAAACGCCCTCTCGGCACAAGACCTCCGGAGGCCCGGCCATGCAACAGTCCACGAGGCAACAGGCAAACGCCCCGCAGCCTGGTTCGCAAGAGCCATCTGCGCAAGAGCCCCCTACCCTGGAGACCGGCACGCTGCACGAGGTGTTGGTCGACCGGTCGGAGTGCAACGCCTGCTCCGGCTGCTGCGACATCTGCCCGGACATCTTCGAGTGGGACGAGGACATGGGGCGGCCCAGCCTGAAACGCCAGTACGCCACCCACGACGAGGTCCGCGAAGCCATCAGCCTGTGCCCCCGCCGCTGCATCACCGCCGAGGGCTGGACCGAAGAGTTCTATTGATTTTTTCCTGGGGGCCTGAGGCCCCCAGACCCCCCATTGCGCGAAGGGGTCCTGCCGTCGGCGCAAAGCCGCCAACGGCAGGACCCCTTCGCTTTGGGTGAGTCATGGGAGATTCCCTGCACAGCAAGGCCCACCAATCCCCCCCCTGCCTTGCCCCCACGCTCCTCCCCCGGAAGGGGGGCCAACCGCGCGCGGGGCTTTTCGAGCGTCTTCGCGCGCTATTGCCTGGGCCAAGCCCAGCCGAGGCTCCTGCCCGGGCCGCCCAGGCCCAGGCCCTACGGGGGGTCCGGGGGCCTCAGGCCCCCGGCGGGGTGCAGGGGCAGCGCCCCTGGCCTGCGGAGCAGCTCCCGGCCCTGGCCTACGGGCCGGGCTTTGCCCTGGCTGCGGGCGGGGGCTCACCTCTTGACCTGGGGACCGGACGGGCATAGGCGCTCACACGATGAGCCCGCGCAGACCGCCGCTATTCACCTTCCGCTTCACCTCCCTGTGCCTGCTCATGCTGCTGGCCTACTGCAACATCTCCATCTTTTACAGCCTGTATCCCTACCTGGAGGACCTGGGCATCGCCCAGCAGTGGCGCGGCCTGATCATCAGCTCCTCGGCGCTGGCCACCATCCTCTGTTTTCTGTTCGTCACCCCGCGTCTTTCCGAGCGCACGGCCCCGCGCGCGGTGTTCGCGGGCATCGGCCTGCTCATCGCCTGCGGCCTGGCCTATCTGTTCGTGCGCGACACCCTGGGGCTGCTGGTTCTGCGCCTGGTCAACGGCACGGGCATCGCCCTGCTCACGGCGGCGGCCATGACGCTTTTGGTGGGCGAGATCCCGCCCGAGCGCAGCGGCCAGGCTTTTGGCTTCTACTCCGTGGCCATGCTGCTGCCCTACTCCATTGTTCCGGCCCTGTTCGACCATCTGGGGAACTTTTTGCCCGGCCCGGAGCACGGGTATGCGCTCATGTCCCTGGCGCTGGTTCCGGCTGCGCTGGTCAATCTGGCCCTGCTGCGCCATGGCCGGGTGAGAGTGGCCGCGAAGTCGCCTCAGGGCGTTGACGAAGGCGGGCGAGGGGTGGGCTTCGCGGTCATGCTGGCCAGCGCGCGCAGGCCGACCACAGGGCTCCTGCTCCTGCTCAACTCCGTGTACTACGTCAACTTCTCGGCGTTGTTCTTCCTGTCCAAGAGCCTCTTCGCCAACCGCAGCCTGGGCGGGGTGGGCCTGTTCTTCAGCATCCAGACCGGGCTGATGCTGGTGGTGCGCCTGGCCGCCACCCGCCTGTTCGACGAGGTGAGCAAGCCGCTGCTCATCCTGTGGTGCTACGCGCTTACCGGCCTGGGCTTCGCCATGCTCCTGGCGACCCACGGCCAGGCCATGGTGGTGGCCACGGCCCTGGTGCTCGGCCTGGGCATGGGCGTGGGGCCGCCCTCGCTCAACGCGCTGATGTACGGGCTTTCCGAGCAGCATTTGAAGGCGGTGAACTCCAACCTCATGGTCATGGCCCTGCAGGCGGGCAGCTTCCTGGGGCCGATTCTGGGCGGTTTTGCGGTGGGGCTTCTGGGCTATTCGGGCTTTCTGGCCGTGGGCCTGGCCGCGAACCTCGGGGGCATCTGGCTGAGTTTGCTGTTCCAGAGGCGCGGCTGGACCGGGACGGTTTCGTGACCGGTTCGGCGGGGCGGCCTATAGGGTGCCGGTGACGATGTCCTTGTTCTGGACATCCCAGGAGAAGACGCAGTGCTCCAGGGGCCGCTCCACGTAGAGGGAACGGCCGCCCATCTTGATGGCCACCCCCTGGTAGGCCGTGCCGCGCACGATGATGCGGGCGGAGGCCACGCGCTCCAGGTGCTCCTGGGCCAGCTCGGCCAGACTGCGTTGGATCTGCTTGATGCGCGCTTCAATGCTGTCCCGCCGGGCCAGCAGGTCCTCGGCCTCCGCGCGCCGCTCGTCGGACAGCCGGGCCAGGGCCATTGCTCCGTCGCCCTCGCCGACCACGAACATCGCGCGGGCCTTCATTTCCTTGAGTTCGCGCAGCTCCTTGACCAGGGCCGATATCTCCGGGGTCTCGTGGCTCAGGGCCAGGGTCGTGACCATGCCCCGGTCGCTCCCGGCGTCGAACACCTCGATCCCGTTGGCGCAGACCACTGTGCCGCCCATGATGCGGCCCTTGGGATCGCTTACGCGCACGAACCCGCCGGAGGTCACGCGCGAGCCTTTGTTGCTCTTGCTGCCGACCATGGACAGGGCGATGGTGACATCCCCCCCGGCCTGGATCATGGCGTTGTGGGTGAAGGCGGCGGTGACGCTCCCCCCGGCCTCCACATAGGCGGCCTCGTCGCCGGACATGAAGATGCCGCCGCGCACGATGACATCGCCTCCGGCGATGACCCGCGCGCTCTCCACCATGCCCTCCACCAGCACCTGGCCCGGCACCTTGACCGTGAAGCCGGTGCGCACGTTGCCGCCCAGGCGCAGCGAGCCCTGGGTCAGCTCGATGTTCCCGGTGCCGTAGTCCACGTCGCCGGGCACGGTCAGCAGCTCCGACACGTCCAGGGTGCCTTTGCCCGTCAGCACCACCCCGGCCATCCTGGCCCGGAAGGATGTGCCGCCCTCCTGGGGCTCCACGTTCTTGCCGGTCACGAGGCGCAGGGGCGCGCCGTCGCGGGCCGGGACAACGATCCCGTAGATGTCGCGTCCGGCGACGCCCTTGGTGGGCGGGTGCAACCGGGCGATGGTCGCGCCCTGCTCGGCCACCGGAAACAGCCCCCGGTCGCGGTAATCAATGCGCGCGTTCTCGTCCGGCGGCTCGGCGCAAGAGTGGTCGCCACACAGGACCTCCAGGCGGCCGTTTTCGCCATGCACCGGAGCCTGCCCCTGGGCGAGCAGCACGCCCTCCACGGGCTTGCGGGTGTCCCGGGCCTGGGCCAGGGCCGCCACGATGCGGTCCAGCTGGATGCCACAGGAGATGCCCTGCGCGGCCAGGGCCACCACCAGCCCCTCGGGCGTGATCTCGGCGCCCAGGGCGTCCTTGTGGTGCAGCGTGGCCGTGGCCTGGAGCTTGTCGGCCGAGACGCGCACCAGGGGCGCAAGCACGACGCCCTGCTCCGTGAGGCGCAGCACGCCGGAAGACTTGGCCGTGAGCACGCCGTCCCGGTCCTGGGCAAGGCCGCCCATGGCGGTCAGCACACGCGGTTCGCGCGGGTCCTCCGGGGGCACGGCGTTTCCGGCCACGTCCCGGCCCTCCTGGGCCTGCACGGCCGGGAACAGGCTGCCCACGACCTGACCAGGAAACACCGGCCGCTCCAGCACGGCGCACAGCTCAAGCCGGGCGTCCTGGGCGTTTTGCGGCCGCACGCCGCGCGCCACCACGATATGGCTCGCGTCCTTGCCTTCCAGCAGAAGCCGGACCACCTCGGCGGCGTGCTCCTCGTCCAAAGGCGCGGTGATGCCGGTGTCGCGCAGGGCCCTGCGCAGCAGGTCCACGGTCAGGGGCTTGCCCGCGCCCCGGGCAGGGGTGTAGCGGCTCACGCCGACCTTCAGGCGGTCCGGCGAAGCGCCGAAGCGCACCCCGGCGTCGGCGTCCGCCGGGGCCTGGTCCGGTTCCGGGGCCGGGGACTTGCTGAACAGGCTCATGGTCTCCGGACCTAGGCGCTGCGCTTGGGCGGCACGAGGCAGGACTCGCTGCAGCAGGTGCCGTACAAGAAGCCGTTGTAGGCGTGCAGGATGCGCTCCTCCTTGCGGCGGCGCTCCTCGGACAGGGGGATGCGCCCGGTAGCGGCGTCGATGGCCGCGACCATGGCCCGCAGCTCGTCCCAGGTGGGGATGGCGCGCACGCCCGTGGCCGTGCACTCTCCGGTGGCGGTGTCGAGGATGCTCGCGCCGATGGAGTCCGTGGCGATGGCCACGGGCACCGGGCCGCCAGGGAACAGCCGGGCGCAGCTCACGGTCTCGCGCTCGAAGCTGCCCACCTCCCCGGCGCAGAAGATGACCAGCAGGAGCGGGCGGCCAAGCGCGCCGGACCCGCCAGGCACGTCAGACCCGTCAGGCACGTCAGGCACGTCGTAGGCCACCAGGTCGATGTGCCGCCCGGTGTCCTGGCCGTCGATCTGGAACACCAGCGGAACCTTGGCCTTGAGGCTGGCCTTGGGAAAGCCCTTGTCCTCCACGAGCATCCGCGCCAGGGCCTGGCGGAACTCCTCGTAGGTGGTCTCGTCGATGGCTTGGCCCGTGAGATAATCCGTGAGCATGCCGCCGAGGCTGACTTCGTGCATAGCGTCTCCTGGGTTCTGAAACTATGCTAAAGGCTTGGGCGGCGAAGTCAAGTGGCGCAAGAAAAAAGGCCCGCAGAAGCGGGCCTTTCGTTCGGGTGGAAGGGCTGCGGGCCTACGGCAGGAGCTGCTTGCCCGCCAGGATGGCGAAGTCGAACACGCGGCTCGGCATCAGGCCGAGGACCAGCACCACTGCGGCGAGGATGCTCGCCCCGGCCACGCTGAAGGCGCTGTTGTCGGGCACGGACATGTTCTCGCCCGCCTCGTGGGTGTAGGCGTGGCGGACCAGGCCCAGGTAGTAGTAGATGGCGATGGCGCTGTTCAAGACCAGGGTGATGACCAGCCAGTTGTAGCCGTGGTCCCAGGCCGAGGTGATGAGGAAGAACTTGCCCATGAAGCCGATGGTGGGCGGCAGGCCAACCAGGGCGAAGGCGCCCACGCCCAGGGCGAAGGCCAGGGCCGGGGCGCGCTTGTACAGGCCGTTCAAGTCATCCAGCTGCAGGTTGCGACCGTCCGAGGCCACGCGGCTGATGACCCAGAAGCAGAGCAGGTTCATGACCAGGTAGGCCAGGGCGTAGAACACTGCGGCCGACAGGCCCATGGCCGTGCCCGAGACCAGGCCGACCATGATGTAGCCCGCGTGGGCCACGGAGGAGAAGCCGAGCAGGCGCTTCAGGTCCTTCTGGGCCAGGGCGCAGAGGTTGCCGTAGGTCATGGAGCAGGCGCCCAGGACGGCCAGCAGCGTGGTGATCTCCAGACCGGGCTTGAGCAGCGTGGCCAGGCGCACCAGCACCACCACCGCGCCCAGCTTGGGCAGGGTGGCCACGAAGCCGGCGGTCTCGTTGCTTGCGCCCTGGTACACGTCCGGGCACCAGAAGTGGAAGGGGAACAGCGCCAGCTTGTAGAACATGCCGCCCAGGAACAGCGACAGGCCGACAACGGCCATGGGCGCGCCGTCCCAGGTCCAGGTGCGCATGGCCAGCTGGGAGATGTAGCTCGTGTGCTGGCTGGCCAGGATGTAGGAGAAGCCGTACAGCGCCATGGCCGTGGCCACCGCGCCGAAGAGGATGTACTTGATGCCCGCCTCGGCCGCGCGGGGGTCGCCCTTGCCGCCGGTATTGCGCAGGGGGATGACCGCATAGAGGCTGTAGGACGAGATCTCAAGGGCCAGGTAGATGGTGATGAGCTCCACCGCCGAGGACAAAATCATCAGGCCCCAGGCCGACAGGGCCAGGAACATGAAGTAGTCCGGGCGCTTGCGCTCCTCAAGGGAGGGCTGGCGGGAGGCGTTCAGCACGGTTACGTAGAAGCCGGCGGAAATGGCCAGCTTCATGAACTGCGAGAGCGCGTCGAGTTTGTAGGCCCCGCCGAAGAGAAGCCCCTCGGCTCCCCAGGACACGATGGCGACGAAGATGCCGAAGCCCGCGAAGAACGGGAGCCAGCGCTCCGCCGGAGGGGTCTCGGAGCCATCGCCCAGGCTCTGGAAGAACAGGGCGATGATCAGCAACAGTTGATATAATTCCGGGACAATCTGGATGGGATTGAAAACCACGGCCGCCACTCCCTAATTGTTGACCGGTTCGGCAGGGACAACAACGGCGGCCACCGCAGCAGGCGCGGGCACTTCCGCCACCTTCTGCTCCACCGTGTTGCGCTGCTTGAAGTCGCCCACGAGCTTCTCAACGGAAGGATCGATGAGCTTGAAGAAGAGCCCCGGCGCCAGGCCGATGTAGAACACAAAGGCCGCCGGAATGAGCAGGTACGCCCATTCGCGGGTGTTCAGGTCGGGCCAGGTCTTGGCGCTGCTCGGCTGGCCCCAGGCCATCTTGAGCGTCACGCGGAACATGTATGCCGCGCCCAGAAGCGCGCCGGGCACCAGGAAGGCGCCGATGACCGGGCTCTTCTGGAAGGCGCCGGTGAAGACCAGCATCTCGCCCACGAACCCGTTGGTGCCGGGGAAGCCGAAGCTCGCCAGGGCATACAGGCCCCAGAAGCCCATGAAGGCCGGCAAATACTTGCCCAGGCCCAGGTTGTCGTTGATCTGGCGGCTGTGGCTGCGCTCATACACCGCGCCGATCATCATGAACAGCGCGCCGGTGATGATGCCGTGGTTGAGCATCTGGAACAGCGCGCCTTCGGTGCCGCGCACGTTGAACAGGAAGATGCCGAGCGTCACGAAGCCCATGTGGCCCACCGACGAGTAGGCGACCAGCTTCTTGATGTCCTCCTGGCCCAGCGCGATGGCCCCGCCGTAGAGGATGCTGGCGATGGACACGGCGATCATGAGCGGCGCGAAGTACTCACTGGCCTGCGGGGTCAGCGGCAGGCAGAAGCGCAGGAAGCCGTAGGTGCCCATCTTGAGCAGCACCGCGGCCAGCACCACCGAGCCCGCGCTGGGCGCCTGCACGTGGGCTGCCGGAAGCCAGGTATGGAACGGGAACATGGGCACCTTGATGGCGAAGGCCAGCGCCATGGCCAAAAACGCCCAGAACTGGAAGTTGAAGGTGAAGGGGTACTGCATCAACTCCGGGATGGAGAAGGTGCCGGCCGTGATGCGGAAGGCCACGATGGCGGCCAAAAGCAGGGTCGAGCCGGCGAGCGTGTACAGGAAGAACTTGAGCGAGGCGTACCGGCGCTGATCGCCGCCCCAGACCGCGATGAGCAGGTACATGGGGATGAGCATGGCCTCCCAGAAGACGTAGAAGAGCACGAAGTCCAGCGCCGCGAACACGCCCACGCAGGCCGAGGTCATGAACAGCAGGCAGAAGTGGAACTCCTTCACGCGCTTGCTGATGTATGTCCAGGAGCACATGACGCACAGAGGCAGGATGGCCAGCGTCAGCAGGACCATGAGGTAGCTGATGCCGTCCACAGCGAGGTGGTATTCCAGCCCCCACTGCGGCACCCAGTGGGCGCGCTCCACAAACTGCCATTCGGCGCTGTGTTTGAAGGTGAAGAGCGGGATGGCCACGATCAGCTCCAGGATGGACGCTCCCATTGTGTAGGCGCGCGCAACCTGGGGGCTTTTGATGAAGAAAAGCCCCGCTGCGGCCAGAAGCGGAAAAACGATCAGTGTCGTTAAAACTGGGTATCCGAATTCCAAGGCTCGCTCTCCGTCTCGTCTTCGAGGTTTAGGCGAAATACCAGACCGCCGCGAACACGCACAGGGCCAAAGTCGCCGCCAATCCCAGGTAATCCTGGAGTCTTCCGGTCTGCACCTTGGCGCCAAGCACGCCCACGTTCTGGACCGTGTACGCCGAGCCGTCCACCACGGTGTCGATTCCCTTGGTGTCGAACCAGACCGTACCCCGCGCCAGGGTCAACAGGCCGCTCAGGCCGACGGCCCGGTAGGCCTCGGTCCAGCGGTCATCTATCCAGGCCAGGGGCTTGGAGACCAGGGCCAGCACGCCCCGGCCAATGAGCCGGTAAAAGAAGTCCACGTCCAGGTTGGTCTTGGCGTGCGGGGTGATGATGTCTCGCATGAAGTAGAAGGCCAGCCCGGAGAAGCCCAGGAGCAAGAACGCCTGCAGCACATGCCACACGGTCCAGGGGTGGTACATCTCTTCCATGGCGAAGGGCAGGTAGCGGTACAGCATGTCCGGATACAGGCCCTGGGCGATGCACAGCGCCGCGCCCATGGCCATGCCCACGTACATGTTCGTCGGGATGGGCCGCAGCTCGATCTTGTCATTGGCCGGCTTGGCCCAGAAGGCGAAGTACGGCAGCTTGATGCCGACCGAGAGGAACGTGCCCACCGCCGCGATCTCCATGCCGATGGCCAGCCAGGTGCGGTGCGCCTCGGCCGCGCCGGTGATGGTCATGGTCTTACTGATGAAGCCGTTGAACAGCGGCATGCCCGAGATGGACAGCGCCGCCACCATGTAGAAGACCATGACCCAGGGCATGCGGTGCACCAGGCCACCCAGCTTGTCGAGCTTGGTGGTGCCCGCGGCGTAGAGCAGGCAGCCCGTGCCCATGAAGAGCAGGCCCTTGTACAGGATGTGGGCGTAGGCGTGGGCCACCGCGCCGTTCATGGTCATGGCCGTGCCGATGCCGATGCCGGCCACCATGTACCCGACCTGGGAGACGATGTGGTAGGACAAAATGCGCCGGGCGTTGTTCTCAATGCACGCGTAGAGCACGCCGTAGACAGCCATGACCGTTCCGGCGATGGCCAGGGCCTCCACCCCGTGGAAGCCGCGCAGGAGCACGTAGACCGCGGTCTTGGTGGTGAAGGCGCACATGAACACCGAGCCGGTGACCGTGCCTTCGGGGTAGGCGTCGGGCAGCCAGGCGTGCAGGGGCACAACCGCCGCGTTGACGCAGAACCCGAGCAGGATCATCCAGTCGTAGGCCATCATGTTCGCCGGGGCCACGGCGTCGAAGGTGAAGTTGCCCACGGCCTTGTAGCGCAGCAAGAGGCCGATCAAGAGGAACAGGCCGCCGATGGTGTGGTACATGAAGTAGCGGAAGCCCGCCTTGGTCGAGACCGGGTTCCTGGCCAGCCAGATCAGGAAGGTGGAGCCGATGCTCATGAACTCCCAGAAGATGAACAGCGTCAGGAAGTCCGCCGCGAAGGTGCAGCCGAAGGCGCCGCCCACGTACACGCAGGCCATGATGTGCTGGAGCTTGTCCTCCACGTGCATGGCGTAGACCATGCCGATGAGGCTCATTATGGCGAAGACCTGGGCGAAGATCAGGGAGAGCTTGTCCACCCGGCCGAAGTGCAGCACCTGGCCCAGGTAGTTGAGCTCGCCGTAGTTGCCCGGGGCCACGGTCATGACGCTCCAGATGGCGATGATGGCGGGAACCACCAGCAGCCATTTCCAGGCCTTGCCGCTCAAAAACGGCAGGACCAGCGCCAGGGCGAAGAAGCCCACGCTCGGGTGGACGAAGAAGTTAGCTGTTGCGCTCATAGTAGTCATCTCCGCGGCTGATCATGGGCTGGACGATCTTTTTCATGATGAGGACCATGGCCAACCCGACAAGGAGGCCGAACAGGGCCCAGAACCCGGGGTAGACGTCAAAGACGTACTCCGCCTCGTGGGGCCGGATGAACACATTGGCCACGACTGCCCCAGCCAGGCCCAGGAAGAACAGGACGCCGATGGCGCCCCTCCAGGCCCGCAATTGCGTAAGCAACATCCCGAACAAGCTCATAACCGGCCCCCTAGAACTTGCCAAAGATTCGGACAAAATCCATGAACAGGGCGGGATACAGGCCCAGAATCACGGAGATGAGTCCAGTGGTGCACAGCGGGATCACCATGGTCAGCGGCGCTTCCTTGTAGTGGTGGAAGTGCGGATCAGGCAGCGGCTCCTTGAAGAAGGCGCGGTAGATCACCGGCAGGAAGTAGCCCGCGTTCAGTACGGTGGAGAGCATGAAGGCCAGGAAGATGGTGATCTGCCCGGCCTGCAGCGCGCCGTTGACGATGTACCATTTGCTGACGAAGCCGCAGACCGGCGGCATGCCGATCATGGACAGGGAGGCCACGGCAAAGGCCCCGAAGGTCCAGGGCATTTTCCGGCCCAGGCCGTCCATGAGGCTGATCTTCTTCAGGTGCGTGGCCACGTAGATGGCGCCGGCCGCGAAGAAGAGGGTGATCTTGGAGAAGGCGTGGTGCGCGATGTGGGCCATGCCGCCCTGCACCGCCATGGGCGTCAGCAGCGCCACGCCGCAGACGATGTAGGAGAGCTGCGCCACCGTGGAGTAGGCCAGCCGGGCTTTCAGGTCGTCCTTGGTCAACGCGATGAAGCTGGCCACGGT
>Ga0209373_10002315_pt1 | contig 19387 bp, 18 predicted proteins | sample Higcelweek5metaG_FD_187173 | JGI IMG/M metagenome (GOLD analysis project Ga0209373, IMG submission 187173) | Freshwater pond sediment microbial communities from the University of Edinburgh, under environmental carbon perturbations - High... | ecosystem: Environmental > Aquatic > Freshwater >... | reverse complement strand
AGGGAGACGAATACGTCCGTGATGGGCATGGGAAGAGAGGGCATGCGCAGGTGCTCAAATATCCCATTGATACAGTCTTGTGATCACGACTTCAAATGCGAGGCGTTCGCTTCATGCGATTGCCCTGGGGGTTCTGCCGGATCAACCCACCGCCGTGCCGGCGGAAGTTAAGGAGGTACTGTGCCGCCAACTGGTAATCCCCGATCCTGATTGTCTCCAGCGCTACAGCGATCACCGCCGCTGGATACATGCCGCCGACATTCAGAAGCGCTATGGCTATCGCCACTTCACTGACCCAGGCATCGGCTTCCGATTGGGCCGCTGGCTGTACGCCCTCTGCTGGACGGGCACCGACCGGCCCGGCGTGCTGTTTGAGCGCGCGGCCTCTTGGCTGCTGACCCATAAGGTCCTCCTGCCCGGCGTTTCTCAATTGGAGCGGTTTATCGCCCAGTTGCGCAGCCGGGTCGAAGAACGCCTCTGGTCCACGCTGGGCCGCAGCGTGACCGAGGAACAGAGACAGAAGCTACAGGAGCTGCTGCTGGTGGCCGAAGGCAACCGCAGCTCCCGCCTGGATCAACTGCGCTCCGGCCCGGTGATGGTCAGTGGTCCCGCACTGATCCGGGCGTTGCACCGACTCGATGACGCACGTGGCATCGGCATAACCTTGCAGGCGGCGGCGCATATACCACCCAGCCGTATCGCGGCCCTGGCTCGCTTCGCCAACACGGCCAAGGTCACGGCGATCAATCGGCTGCCGGCGGCGCGGCGGATCGCAACGCTGGTGGCGTTCGCGCTCTGCCTGGAGGCGACCGCGCACGACGACGCACTGGAAGTCCTGGAGGCCGTGCTGCGCGATCTTTTCAGCAATGCGGAGAAGGCCGACAAGAAAGCCCGCATGCGCAGCCTGAAGGACCTTGATCGCTCGGCAGCAACGCTCGCCGCCGCCTGCAAGGTCGTGCTGGACGGCTCGATCAGCGATGACAACGTGCGCGCCCGGTTGTTCAACGACTTGCCGAGGGCAACCCTGGAAAAGGCCCTGGAAACAGTCGATGCGCTGATCCGTCCGGCCGATGACGTGTATTTCCTCGCACTGGAGGCGCGCTACCGTAGTGTGCGTCGCTTCCTGCCTGACCTGCTCAAGCACATCCGCTTTGGCTCCAGCCCGGCGGGCAGGGGCGTAGTCGCCAGCCTGGACTGGCTGCAACTGAACCTGCCACGCCGGAAACCGGAGGATGCTGCACCGCAGCAGATCGTGGCCAAGGCTTGGCAGAAACACGTCACCCGCGACGATGGCTCCCTCGACATGGGCGCCTACGTGTTCTGCACGCTCGATGCGCTGCGCACGGCCTTGCGCCGGCGCGACGTGTTCGTCTCGCCCAGCTGGCGTTATGCCGATCCCCGTCTCGGCTTGCTCGGCGGTGCCGAATGGCTGGCGGCGCGGCCGATCATTTGCCGCTCGCTGGGCCTGACCATCGACGCCGGCACCACCCTGGAGGCGCTGACCGCCGAACTGGACGCCACTTGGCAGGCGGTGGCCGCCCGCCTGCCCGACAACCCGGCTATCCAACTGAGCGAGAACGCCGAGGGCAAGACCGAGCTGTCGCTCGGCGCGCTGGACAAGCTGGAGGAGCCGAACTCGCTGCTACAACTGCGGGCGGCGGTGGCCAACCTGATGCCGCGTGTCGATTTACCGGAGATCCTGCTGGAGATCGCCGCCCGCACCGGCTTCGCCGAGGCGTTCACCCACGTGTCCGAACGCAACGCGCGGGCCGACAACCTGGTCACCAGCCTCTGCGCGGTGCTATTGGGCGGGGCCTGCAATACCGGCCTGGAACCGCTGATCCGCAGCGATAATCCGGCCCTGCGCCGAGACCGGCTGTCCTGGGTCAGCCAGAACTATGTCCGCGACGACACTCTGTCAGCCGCCAACGCCATCCTGGTTGGCGCGCAGAACCAACTGGAGCTGGCTCAGGCCTGGGGCGGCGGCGAGGTGGCCTCCGCCGATGGCATGCGCTTCGTCGTGCCCGTGCGCACCGTGCATGCCGGCCCCAACCCGAAGTATTTCGGCACCGGCCGGGGCGTCACCTGGTACAACCTGATCTCCGACCAGTTCTCAGGCCTCAACGCCATCACCGTGCCCGGCACGCTGCGCGACAGCCTGGTCCTGCTGGCGGTCGTGCTGGAACAGCAGACCGAGTTGCAGCCGACGCAAATCATGACCGACACCGGGGCCTACAGCGATGTGGTGTTCGGGCTGTTCCGCCTACTCGGCTACCACTTCAGCCCGCGCCTGGCCGACGTCGGCGGCACCCGCTTCTGGCGCTCGCGCCCGGAGGCGGATTACGGCAAGCTCAATGGCCTGGCCCGGCAGTCGGTCAAGCTCGACCTGATCGCCGAGCACTGGGATGACCTGCTGCGCCTGGCCGGCTCGCTCAAGCTCGGCCGAGTGCCGGCCACCGGCATCATGCGCACGCTCCAGGCTGGCGACCGCCCAACCCGCCTGGCCCAGGCGCTGGCTGAGTTCGGCCGCATCGAGAAGACCCTGCACACCCTGACCTACATCGACGACGAGTCCAAGCGCCGCGCCACCCTGACCCAGTTGAACCGGGGCGAAGGCCGGCACAGCCTGGCCCGTGCCGTATTCCACGGCAAACGCGGCGAGCTTCGCCAGCGCTACCGCGAAGGCCAGGAAGACCAGCTCGGTGCCCTGGGTCTGGTGGTGAACATCATCGTGCTGTGGAACACCCTCTACATGACGGCGGCCGTGGAACGGCTCAAGCAGTCCGGCTACCCGGTGCTGGACGAGGATGTCGCCCGGCTCTCGCCACTGATCTACGAGCACATCAACATGCTGGGGCGGTATTCGTTCGCAGTGCCGGAAGAGGTTGCACGCGGAGAGCTACGGCCGTTGCGTAATCCAGACGACGATCGGTGATCGAGACAAGCCCAGAGCTTACGTTGGTTTTTGGTTCCATTGCTCCCCAAACCCCAAGATGGCCGAGAAGGAGCAGCCGGGCTTTTTTGCCGCACTGCGTTCTGCGTTCAAGGAGGGGCACAACCATGCGCCCATCGACACCTGAGCGTCTGAAGGCTTCGCTGCGGGACTGGCTGGAGATGAAAGAGACGGGCGAGGGCCTTGCCTGTTGTGCGGACGAGATGATCGAGCAGATCCAGGCGAAGTTGGCGGTATTGGAGCCACTGCTGGGTGAGCTGGCCGCACAGGGTCTGGGCTTCACGCTCAAGCATTGCCAGCACGATGCCTGGGGGATGATCTGCCCCGATGCATCGGAACCCGGACGCTACCGCTGGCAGGCGTTTCGACGTGACGGCTTCACCGGCCACAGCACGTTCGATTCCAGCGAGCAGTGCCTGGGCGACCTGGTGGATGACGGTTACACGCTTCCCGATCCGGGAGCGCTGGATCGTCTGGCCGCCACCGTCGAGTGGCAGCGCGGCATGGAGGTCGTCGCAGTGATTCAGGCCTGCAATGCAGGACGGATGAGCTACGAGGATGCCTTGCGCGCGCGTGAAGCAATCGATGCACGGTATGCGAGCGGCACTGCGCGCTGATACCGGCTGAGCGCTGGAATTCCAGCAAAAAAATTCCCTGAGGGGCGAATCTGCCCCCTGGGGCTCGTTCGCCTCGACGGGATGACCGAAAAGGAGAACGGATATGCGATCCAGCATGGCTTGTGTGATCGAGGGCCAGTCGAGCGCGTTCGATGCGCTCAAGGCATTGGGACGACAGGCGGGCAACGACCTGCTGCTCAGCTGCACGCTGCCTGTGGACTGGCGAGTGATCGAGGTGTTGGGCCGTGCAGCGGTACGCAGGGTTCGCCTCGATGGGCAGCGGTATGTCTGTCTGTTCGACGAGGGGCCGTTTGCAGAAGGCTTCTACGAGAGCTCCGGCTTGAACAGAACCGAACTGCTCAACTGGTGCGGGCTTGAAGCGCGATGAACGTCGCGCTCTGAGACCGGCATGACGGCTGGCCTTCCAGCCAGAAAAAATTCCCCGAGGGGCGAACCTGCCCCTCTGGGGGACTCGTTCGCCTCGAGGGGACCGCTTGGGCTTTTGAGCCTGGGCGGTGCACTCGAAAAGGAGAACGAGATGGAAGCTTTTGACATCTGCCAAGAGGCCTACCTCCTGGCGCGGCATGAACAGGAGTCGATGTTGCTGGGCGCGTCGTACATGAAGCCTTCGGCCTTCCGCGAGAAGACCGAGACGCTGCGTGAGGCGACCGATGCGCAACTGTTCAACGCCTTGCAGATCCTCGGCGAACAGGCCGGTCGTGAGTTCCTGAGCCTTCAGGGGCCCATCGACCAGCGGCTCGCCGCGGTGCTCGACACGGCCAGCCGGACCCGCAAGAACAAGCTCGACGGGTTCGGGCTGGTCGGTGGCCTGCTGAAGAAGGGCAACCGCTTCGCCAGGGGGTTCTACAAGACCTCGGGGCTGGAGCCAAAGGTGCTCTCGGAGGATTTGAGACGGTGTTACCTGTACCGATCGGGTGGCCTCTGTCTCAGTCCAGAAGAAAAAGCTCGCCTGGGATTCGTCGAGCTGGAGGTGAACGATGAAGGTCGTTGATCTCGAGCAGCGGACCCCCGAGTGGCTGCAATGGCGTCAGGAAGGTGTCAGCGCAACCAGTTGCGCCGTCATCATGGGGCACAACCCCGCCAAGACGCCCCTCGAGCTCTGGAAGGAGCTGGTCGGACTGACGACCCCGCCCGACCTGTCGGTTGTTCCGCAGGTAAGGCGTGGCCAGAAGTTCGAGCCGCTGGCCCTGCAGATGTTCGAGGAGAAATACGGCCAGCTGGGCTTGCCGATCTGCGCCGAGTCGCAGGAGCACCCGTTCATTCGGGCCTCCTTCGATGGCCTGCTGGGTGATGGTGCCCCCGTCGAGATCAAGAATCTCGCGGAGGACAATCATCTGCAGGTGCTGGCGCTGGGGGACAAGAGCCCGGCCTTCCAGCTCTATCGCTGGCAGGTTATGCACCAGCTGATCGTCTGCGGCGCGCGGCGCGGCTACCTGTGGTTCTGGTCGCCGAAGCACGAGGCGTGCTGCCTGGTGGTCGAGCGGGATGACTTGCTTATCCAGCGCATCATCGAGGCAGAAAAAATCTTCTGGAACACGGTGGAAACCGGGACGCCCCCGGCAGCCGATCCCCTGCGGGATGTGCTGCCAATGGAGCAGACCGACGAAGCCGCCTGGAAGGCGTTGGCGGAAAAGCGTCGCGAGCAGGAGGCCAGAGTGGTCGCCCTCAAGGCGCAGCTGAACGCGCTGCAGAAGGAGGCCGGCGAGCTGGACACCCAGCTCAAGCTCCTCGTGAGAGCGGCTGGGTTCCGCCGAGCCGACGCCTACGGAGTGAAGATCACCGTCTACGAGACGGCAGGAACGGTCGACTGGAAGGCGATTGCCGAGGAGATGGCCCAAGGGAAGGAAATTCCGGCGGACCTGATCCAGAAGCACCAGGGCGACAGTGGCTGCCGGACGCGCATGACGGTAGATCCCAGCTTTGACCCGAACCAGCCGGCACCGGTGCTTCGCATCCGCAAGCCGGCACAACCCGAACCGGAGGAGCAGCCGCCCTTTGCGGCCGGTTTCTGGTTCTGATGCATAATCCTTCAACCCGGCCTCGCGCCGGGTTTTTTTTGCTCCGCAGTTGGTCCCATAGGATTAAAGGTTTATCCCATTGAATAAGAGCGGCCCGCTGAATCTCCCTGCGCGAGGGACATGCCCCAAAGGCGTGGGTACATTGTAAAATAGCCTAAGGCGTATTACATTGTTGTCACGCCCGGCGAGTGGGCGGTAACCAACAATAACCACCCTGTAACTCAGTAGGAAAACTGCAATTTCCGAGGTCCGGCCTACATACAGGTGACCTTCCAACATCAGAGGCTCTTTGACCATGATCACCCAAATCCGAAAGGTGGGTAACAGCGCTGGCGTTGTGATCCCGTCCGTCTTGCTCAAGGAGGTGAAACTCACCATTGGCGCAGAGATCGATCTGACCGTTGAAAACGGCGTTTTAAACATCAAACCCGTGAAGGAAAAACGGCAAGGCTCACGCGAAGTTTCTTTGAACTGGCTGCTCGCCGACTTTCAGGATGTCGAGGGCGAACTAATCCCAGGCGCCGTGGGCGCAGAGGTGCTGGAAGACGATGACGCGAATTACCGAAGCAGTCCGTAAACAGCTCAAGCCTGGCGATCTGATCAGGATCGCTCTCGACCCTACGGTAGGCTCGGAAACTCAGAAGACCCGTCCATGCATCGTGCTGACGGAGCAGGCGCTCAACGCGGTGAGCCGGACCATTATCGTGGTGCCCCTGTCCACGGGGAGCGGGCCGATCATGCGGCTATTTCCCGCCCTTGACCCAACACAGAATGATTGCGGGATGCACGGATCTGCGGTGGTCACCCAGATGCGGGCGCTCGATCCTGTCGCCCGCCAGGGCCAATGGCTCGGCAGAATCACTGACCCGGCGTTCCTTGATGCGGTCAGACTGAACCTAGCTGCCACGCTCGGCATTACGCTGGATCTACTCGACCCACGGTAAGCCGTCGCAGAGCGCTTTGACCGCGCGCCTGGCTAAGCCGACTACTGGCGCGGGCTCCTGGATGGAGTTCACTGGTTCGAGTGAGGGTGGCCAAGAAGATGTGTATCGAAGCCATATCACTCCTGCTGGGGGGAATGTGAGTGCGAAGGGCAATTGCTACGACAACGCCTGTGCCGAGAGCTTCCTCCACAGCTTCAAGGTCGAGTGCATCCGGGGAACGCTTCGGTATGCGCGCTCAGATGCGAGAAGCCGTGTTCGACAACCGGCAGCGGCCTCACAACACGCAGGGATACATCAGCCCGGAACCCTTCGAGCTCCGGGTGAGTGCCTGAAATCGTCTCCACGACTGCTGGGCAAGATCAGACGAGGGGAGGCGGCCTTTTCATTCAGGAATGCATGCGTACCACCGAGCTTACCGGACGCAAGGTGCAGCTCAGGTGCTTTCCCGCTCCACCAACTGGCATTCGAGCCGGTTCAGGCGCTGTACCGGCGCCTCCGTCGCTATCACGCCGAGACTTTCCAGCACCCGCAGCGCAGCCGTCTCGCCGATCCCCAGCGAGGGCGGCCGGATGGTGCTCAGGCTCGGCAGCAGCATTTCGGCGAAGGCGTAATCGCCGAACCCCATGACCGCGCAATCGCCGGGTATCCGTAGGCCCATGCGCTGGGCGGCGAGCAGGCCGCCGGCCGCCAGGTTGTCGTTGGCGAAGAGGATCGCATCGGGCCTTTGCGCCCCTTGCATCAGCTTTTCCATGGCCTCCCGGCCCGCTTCGAAGGGCGCGCTGCCGGCACTGGGCGCGAAGCTCCAGAGTTCCAGCCCGGCGTCCCGCAGGGTGGCGGCGCAGCCATCGCGTCGGTCCAGAGCGCTGAAGTCGCCGGCAGCACTGTTCTGCGCGAAGGCGATGCGCCGGTAGCCCCTCTCGAGCAGATGGCGCGCCGCCATGACCCCTGCGTCGTAGTGCAAGAAGCCCACCTGGATGGGCGCGCGCTCGGGTTGGTAATCCCAGATCTCCACCACCGGGATGTCCGTCTCGGCGAGGAGCTTTTCCGTGCCCTCGCTGTGGAAATGGCTGGTCACCACCAGCGCCGCCGGCGACCAGCCGAGGAAGGCGCGCACGGCGCTTTCCTCCTGTTCCGGCGAGAAGTAGCTGGAGGCCAGCAGCAACTGGTGGCCATGCCGGGCCAGGGTGTCGCTGAAGCCCTGGATGGTGCTGGCGAAGATCGGCCCCGAGATGTTCGGGATGACCATGCCGACGATGCGGCTGCGCGCCGAGGCGAGGCTGCCGGCGACCAGGTTGGGTACGTAGCCGAGGGCCGAGACGGCTTCGCCGATGCGTTGGCGCAGCTCTTCCGAAACCCGCTCCGGGTGATTGAAGAAGCGCGAGACGGTCAGCGCCGAAACCCCCACCTGGCGGGCGACGTCGTTGAGCGTGATGCGCCCGGCAGTGCGCCGTTTGCGGGGAGGCGATGGATCGCTCACGGGATTTCCTCTTAAAAAATGAATATAAAAGTAATTTTTAATTATTTGACGATCTATTTTGGAGACTTCGATACTAGCGATGTTAGCGCTGACATTGGAGGTTGTCTCTTGTCATCTGCCACTCGCACAACGGGACCAGAACAGGCGCTTCGTTCCGACCCAGTAGCCGAGCAGACCGCCGCCGGTCTCGCCAGGGCAGAGCAAGAGCATGAAAGAAATCGATCATCACAACGCTGCCGCGCAGGGCAGCAAACAGCGTTTCGCCGGTTATCGCGATCCATTGGCATGGACGATCCTGCTGGCCTCCCTGGGAGGCTCCGCCTGGGCGGAACAGGACGCCGCCACGACCGCGCAGACGCCGGCGGGCGCCCAGAGCGGGCCGGTTCTCAAGGCCGTCACCGTCACCGCCACCCGTCGTGAAGAGTCGCTGCAGAAGATTCCCGTGGCGGTTTCGGTCGTCGACGGCGAGCAACTGGAGCGCGATAACCGCAACAACGTGTCGAGCATCGTGCAGCAGGTGCCGACCCTGAATTTCCGCACCAGTGCCTCGAACAAGGACACGACGCTGTTCATCCGCGGCGTCGGTACCATCTCCACCTCGCCGGGTATCGAGCCGACCGTGGCCACGGTGATCGATGGCGTGGTGTTCGGTCGCGCGGGCCAATCGACCCTCGATCTGCTTGATCTGGAGCGTATCGAGGTGCTGCGCGGGCCGCAGGGCACGCTGTTTGGCAAGAACGCCTCGGCGGGCGTGCTGAATGTCGTTACCCGGGCCGCACCGGAAGAATTCCGGGGCTATCTGGATTACTCGCACTTCGGCAACGGCAACGAGAACCGCTACCGCTTCGGCGTTGGCGGACGCCTGACCGACACCCTCAAGGGTTCGGTCAGCGGTCTGCTCGGCAAGTACGACGGCAACGTGAAAAACGTCAAGAACGGTGACGACGTCAATGGCTACGACCGCACCGGCGTGCGCGGCAGGCTGGAATTCGAACCGAACACGGACATCAAACTCACGTTGATCGGCGATTATGCGCGCAGCGACGACGACATCCCCAACGGGGTAGTCGTCTCGACCCGCAGCGCGGCCTTCGCCAACGCGCTCAAGCCTGTGTCGCCGAGCCGCCATAACCAGCACATCCTGAGCGACTACAAAAGCCGCACCGAGGACACTAGCGCCGGTATTTCCGGGCAGCTCGACTGGCAACTGGGCAACTACACCCTGACCTCCATCACCGCCTGGCGCCGCTGGCTCAACCACCAGTATCAGGACGGCGACCGCCTCGCCGCCCTGCCACTGACCGCCTCCCACGACAACGGCAAGGTGAACTACAACCAGTACACTCAGGAGATTCGCCTGGCTTCGCCCAAGGGCGAGTTCCTCGAATACGTGGTGGGCGTCTACTACATGCATGGCCATACCGGCGAAACCTACCGGCGCCTCTCGGTCAACGACGGGATCGCCAACGACGGGCAAGCCAATTACAGCGTGACCAGCAACAGCTTCGCCCTGTTCGGCGAGAACACCTTCAACTTCACCGACGATTTCCGCGGCATCGTCGGCCTGCGCTGGACTCGGGACGGCCTGGGATACAAGCATCGCCGGGTTTCCACCTCGCCCGTCGCGGTCACCGGCATCCAGCCTTCGACGTCCAGCCACGGCTCGGTGGACGAAGAGGACTGGAGCGGTCGCTTCGGCCTGCAGTACGACTTCACCGACAATCTGATGGGCTATGCGACCTACTCGCGCGGCTACAAGGGCCCGGCTTACAACGTGTTCTTCAACATGCAGCCGCGCGATACCGAACACCTCAAGCCGGAAACCTCCGACGCCTACGAACTCGGCCTGAAGGCCACCGCGCTGAACAACCGGCTGACCGCCAACCTGGCGGTCTTCCACACCGACTACGACAACTACCAGGCGAACTTCTACGACAGCGTCGCCGGCCAGGTGGTGACCCGCCTGGTCAATGCCGGCAAGGTCTATACCAAGGGTGTCGAGCTGGATACCAGCTTCCAGGTTACCCCCCAGCTCAAGCTGTCCGGCGCCCTGGCCTACACCGAGGCGCGCATCGACAGCTTCAAATGCCCGGCGGGAGCCGCGTCCAACTGCAACGTGAACGGCAAGCCACTGCCCTTCAGCCCGGACTGGAAGACCTATGTGCGCGCCGATTACAGCATTCCGCTGGACAACGGCCTGGACGTCGAGCTGACCACCGACTACAGCTGGCAGGACGAAGTGCAATTCACCCTCGACCAGAACCCGGATACCAAGCAGGGTGCCTACGGCATCTGGAACGCCAGCGTCGCCCTGGCCGACTACAACCGTGGCTGGCGTGTGTCGTTCCTCGGCAAGAACCTCAACGACAAGTCCTATGCCACGGCGATGGCCGCCGGCAGCAACTATATCTACCGCTTCGTACCGCGCGACGACGAGCGTTACTTCGGTGTGCAGGCACACCTCGATTTCTGACTTTTCATCAACCACCATGCCGCCCGGTCGGGATACTACGACCGGATGGCCGCTCCGACAGCAAGGATATCCCTATGGCAGATTCCGCCCGACAACTGCGCCTCGGCGCTTTCCTCATGGCCACCGGACATCATGTGGCCGCCTGGCGGCATCCGGAGGTACCGGTCGACCCGCTGGACTTCTCCGTCTACCGGCGCGTCGCGCAGGTCGCCGAAGCGGCCCGCTTCGACGCGCTGTTCGTCGCCGACAGCGTCGCGGCCTTCGACGACGGGTTCGCCAGCCATACCGCGCGCTCGACCTATTTCGAGCCCCTCACTCTGCTTTCGGCGCTCAGCTCGATCACCGAGCGAATCGGTCTGGTCGGCACCGCGACCACCACCTACAACGAGCCCTACCACGTAGCCCGCCAGTTCGCCTCGCTGGACCACCTCTCGGGAGGTCGTACCGGCTGGAACCTGGTGACCTCCGATCTCGCGGCCGAAGCACGGAACTTCGGCCGCGACGAACACCTGGGGCACGCCGAGCGCTACGCCCGCGCCCGCGAGTTCCACCGCGTGGTCACCGGCCTGTGGGACAGCTGGGCGGACGACGCCTTCCTGCGCGACAAGGCCAGCGGGCGTTTCTACGATCCGGACCGGCTGCATGTGCTCGATCACCGGGGCGAGCATTTCAAGGTGCGCGGCCCACTCAACGTGGCGCGCTCGCCACAGGGCCGGCCGGTGGTGGTGCAGGCCGGCTCCTCCGAAACCGGCCGCGAGCTGGCCGCCGAAACCGCCGAGGTGGTGTTCACCGCGCAGACCTCGCTGGCCAAGGCCCAAGCCTTCTACGCCGACCTCAAGGGGCGGCTGGGCCAGTACGGCCGCGGCGAGGACTCCCTGAAGATCATGCCTGGCGTCTTCGTGGTGCCCGGGCAGAGCGAGAGCGAGGCCAAGGAGAAGTTCGAGGCCTTCCAGGCGCTGGTCGAGCCGCAGGTGGGCGTCGCCCTGCTCGGGCGCATGCTGGGCAACTTCGACCTCTCCGAATACCCCCTGGACGGCCCGCTGCCGGAGCTGCCGCTGACCGACAGCGGCCAGCGCAGCCGCCAGCAGCTCCTGACCGAGCTGGCCGGCGCGGAAAACCTGACCCTGGCCCAGCTCGGCCGCCGGATCGCCGGCGGGCGCGGGCACCACAGCCTGATCGGCACGCCCCGGCAGATCGCCGACGAGTTGCAGGCGTGGTTCGAGGAGCGCGCGGCCGACGGCTTCAACGTGCTGGTGCCGCACCTGCCGGGCGGCCTGGAAGACTTTGCCGCGCTGGTGGTGCCGGAACTGCAGCGGCGCGGTCTGTTCCGGCGCGAATACCAGGGCCGCACCCTGCGCGAGCACCTCGGCCTGGCGCGGCCGAACAACCCCTTCTTCGCGTGATCGAACCCGTTCGCGGGCAGCCGGCCATGCGCTGCTGCCCCCTCACCCTTCCGGAGAAACGCCCATGACCTATCTTGCCGACTCGAAGCGCTACGAGCGCATCCCCTACCGCCGCGTCGGGCGCAGCGGCTTGGTGCTGCCGGCCCTGTCCCTGGGGCTGTGGCACAACTTCGGGGACGCCACGCCGTTCGACACCCAACGCGCCCTGCTGCGCACCGCCTTCGACCTGGGGATCAACCACTTCGACCTGGCCAACAACTATGGGCCGCCCTACGGCAGCGCGGAAATCAACTGTGGCCGCCTGCTGCGCGAGGATTTCCGCGCCTACCGCGACGAGCTGATCCTCTCCACCAAGGCCGGCTGGGACATGTGGCCGGGGCCGTATGGGCAGGGCGGCAGCTCGCGCAAGTACCTGATCGCCAGCCTCGACCAGAGCCTCAGGCGCCTGGGCGTCGATTATGTGGACATCTTCTACTCGCACCGCTTCGACGCCGACACACCGCTGGAGGAGACCGCCGGCGCGCTGGCCGACATCGTCCGCCAAGGCAAGGCGCTGTACGTCGGCATCTCCTCCTATTCGGCGGGCAAGACCCGGGAGATCGCCGCGTTGCTGCGCGAGCACAGGGTGCCGCTGCTGATTCACCAGCCGGCCTACAACCTGTTCAACCGCTGGATCGAGAAGGACCTGCTGGAGGCCACCGAGGCCGAGGGCGCGGGGGTGATTGCCTTCACCCCCCTGGCCCAGGGGCTGCTCACCGACAAGTACCTGAACGGCGTGCCCGCCGATGCGCGGGTCAATCGCCCCGGCGGCGCTTCGCTGCGCCCGGAACATCTGGCCGAGGCGAACATTGAGCGCGCCCGGGCGCTCGCCGGAATCGCCCAGCGGCGCGGCCAGAGCCTGGCCCAGCTGGCCCTGGCCTGGACCCTGCGCGATGCGCGGGTGACCTCAGCGCTGATCGGCGCCAGCCGCCCGGAGCAGATCGTCGAGAACGTCGCCGCGCTGGACAACCTGGCGTTCAGCGCCAAGGAGCTGGCGGAGATCGACCGCCACGCGGTCGAGGGCGGCATCAATCTCTGGGAGAAACCTTCCACGGACTGGCAGGAATGACGATGAAGACTTTCCGATTCGGCTCGTTCCTGCTGGGACTGCTGGCCTTCGCCCAAGTGTCGCTTGCAGATCCGGCGGTCTTGCGCATTGGCTACCAGAAAGCGTCAAGCAGTCTGGTGCTGGCCAAGCAGCACGGCCTGCTCGAGCGGCGCTTCCCGCAGACCCGCATCGACTGGATCGAATTCCCGGCCGGTCCGCAGATGCTCGAGGCGCTGAATATCGGCAGTTTGGATATTGGCTCTACAGGCGACATTCCACCACTGTTCGCCCAAGCGGCCGGTGCCGACCTGCTGTATATCGGCGCCGAACCGGCCAAGCCGCAAGCCGAGGTGATCCTGGTCGCACCGGACAGCCCGATCCACAGTATCGCCGAACTCAAGGGGCGCAAGGTGGCCCTGCAGAAGGGCTCCAGCGCGCACAATCTGCTGCTGCGCGCGCTGGCCCGGGCCGGCCTGTCCTTCAGAGACATCCAGCCGGTCTACCTGTCGCCGGCCGATGCCCGCGCCGCCTTCGAAAGCGGCCGCGTGGACGCCTGGGCAATCTGGGATCCGTTCTATTCGGCCGTCGAGCTGGAGGGACGCGCGCGCCTGCTGGCCAACGGCGAAGGTCTGGAACTGCTCGGTCCGTTCTATCTGGCGGCGCGCCCCTATGCCGAGTCCGACCCGGACTTCGTGAAAGCCGTACTGGATGAGCTGGGGCAGGCGGAAAGGCGGCTCCAGAGCGACAGGGCCGGCAGCATCCGGCTGCTCGCCACGTTCACCGGGTTGCCGGAAGCGGTGATCGAGCGGACGTTCAGCCATCGCCCGGCATCGTCCGTCCTGCCCATGAGTGCGGAAATCGTCGCCGCCCAACAGCGCACTGCCGACCTCTTCCTGGAAAGTCGCTTGTTGCCGAAACGGATAGATATCGCCGCGGCCGTCTGGCGGCCATGACCGGAAATGCACGACTGCGACCAATCGACCGGGCGGCCGGAAACCTCCCGGATCGTACGCGCGTTATCTTGAACTCATGGAGCTCAACGATGGGAAACGTCCTTGGCGCCGGCAGGGCGCCTTATGTGCCGAGGCATGAAGAACGCCATGCGGAAAAGGCGCCGACATTCGACACAGCGCAACCTCAGGCGTTGGAGACATCACGTTTCAGCATCGCCAACCGATCTCCAGGGAATCGGAGCGAAGTTCTGATTCTGGGCATACTGGCGGCCCTGCTGCTGCACGCCGGAGCCCTGCACTGGCTCGCCCGGCACAGCACGCCGCCCCTGCCGGAGGTCCCCGTGCAGGTCCCGCCCATGACCATCGAATTCAGCAGCCCGGCACCGCCGGCCGAGCCCGTCGCTTCACCTCCACCACCGATCGCCGCCGCGGAACCGCCGCCTCCCCCGCCAGTGGTCGAGGAGTTGGCATCCCAAAAGGCGCCGCCCAAGCCGCTTCCCAAACCAAAGCCGCAGCCGCCCAAGCAGAAGGCCGAACCCCGGCCGGCCCAGCCGACCCCGGCGAAGGCCGAGGCGCCCCCCGCTCCGGCGGCGCCAACGGCTGCACCGGCACCGGCCGTCCCAGCGCCCGTCCAGGCTCCGCTCACGCCGCCCTCGGCCAGCGCCGGCTACCTGCGCAACCCGGCCCCCGAATACCCGGCCCTGGCCCTGCGCCGCAACTGGCAGGGCACCGTCCTGCTGCGCGTGCACGTGCTGGCCAGCGGCAGGCCGAGCGAGATCCAGGTCCAGAAGTCCAGTGGACGCGACCTGCTCGACGAGGCTGCGGTCGCCGCCGTCAAGCGCTGGAGCTTCGTGCCCGCCAAACGCGGCGACACAGCCCAGGACGGCTGGGTCAGCGTACCCATCGATTTCAAACTGAACTAACCCATCCGCACCGCTCTTCAGGAGGAACCCCACCATGGATCTGCTCAGTAATCCCTTCGCTTCGGTGGAACATGTCGTCATCTGGGTCTTGATCGGCTTTTCCGTCGTCACCTGGGGCCTGGCCCTGATCAAGGCCATCCAGTTCGCCCGCCTCAAGTACCAGGACCGCCGGCTGCAGAAACTCTTCTGGCAGGCGCCCAGCCTGGACAGCGCCGCCGGCCTGGTGCAGCAGCATGCCGGCGCCGTGGCCCATCTCGCCCAAGCCGGCTTCGCCGCCATCCAGGAGGAGCCCGGCCAGCACGACCTGGCCCACGCGATCAACCTCCAGGATCGCCTCGAGCGGGCCTTGCGCCAGCAGATCCAGCGCGAACGCCGCTCCCTGGAATCCGGCCTGGCGGTGCTCGCCTCGATCGGCTCCACCTCCCCCTTCATCGGCCTGTTCGGCACCGTCTGGGGGATCATGGAGGCGCTCAAGGGCATCAGCGCCGCCGGTTCGGCCAGCCTGGAAACCGTGGCCGGCCCGATCGGCGCCGCTCTGGTTGCCACCGGCGTTGGGATCGCCGTCGCGGTGCCCGCGGTGCTGGTCTACAACTACTTCCTGCGTCGCCTGAAGCTGGCCGCCGCGGATCTGGACGACTTCGCCCACGACTTCTACAGCCTGGCGCAGAAGAGCGCCTTCAAGGTGATCCCGCATCCGCGCGCCGGCCGGAGCCAGGGTGCCCAACACGTGAAGGAGGCGATCTGAGATGGCCTTCTCCACCCAGGAAAGCGACGAAGTCCTCAGCGAGATGAACGTCACGCCACTGGTTGACGTGATGCTGGTGCTGCTGGTGGTGTTCATCGTCACCGCGCCGATGCTGACCAACAGCATCCCCATCAACCTGCCCAGGACCGAGGCGGTCGCTCCGCCGGACACCCAGGACCCGCTGGTGGTGAGCATCGACGGCACCGGCAAGGTGTTCGTCGGCAAGGACGAGATCCAGGCCGAGTTGCTGGAAAGCCACCTGCAGGCGGCCAAAGCCGCGGACGCCGAACTGCGCGTGCAGTTGCAGGCGGACGACCAGGTGGATTACGGCGTGGTGGCCAGGGCCATGGCCGCCATCGAGCGGGCGGGTATTACCAAGCTCGCCGTCATTACGGCGCGTTAGAGGTACGGGGCTTTCCGAGCCTTCTGGTAAGAAATTTCTCGGAAGGAACTCGACGATCGGAGCGGCTGTCTTGGAGAGCTGCTGCAGACCTGCGGTTGGCCACCACAAGGCAATCGCATGGGGTCTGTAGAAGACGTCTCCCCGGAGCCGCTGCTGCTCTTTGCGGCCGGCTTCTGATTCTAATGCACAACCTCTTCGACCCAGCCTCGCGCCGGGTTTGTTTTGTCGACGTAGATCTAAATTTAGTCTATAAATAGACTTCTTAAGTGCAGGACATTGCTGACATGAAAATCGAGACGATCAGCTTCTTGAAGAAGCACGCCGCATCGTTGGATCTAACCGAGCCCATGGTGATCACCCAGAACGGCCTTCCTGCCTACGTCATCGAGTCCTATGCCGAACGCAAGCAGCGCGATGAGACGATTGCGCTCGTCAAGCTCCTGGCATTGGGTTCTCGCGACAAAGAGCAAGGCAAGCTGGTATCGGGTGACACGCTCCTGGATCGCTTGGCACAACGATGCCAGCAACCCAAAGGAACCTCATGAGCTTCGACGTTCAGTTTGCTACGACGGCTGAAACCAGCCTGTTTTCCCAGATCGCCCACCTGGAGCCGTACCACGGCTATGACGGGGCCTATGAAAAGCTCTCCACCTTGGTGGCAGAAGTTATACGCCGCCTGGCCGATCACCCGTTGGGCTACCCCATCAGCGCACAAGCCAGCGAGCTTGGGATCACCCATTACCGGGAGCTCAATCTCGACGGCTACCGCGTCTTCTATGAATGCGACGAGGAAAAGCGCCTCGTGGTGGTCCTGCTCATCCTGGGGCAGCGGCAGAGCATCGAGCAGCAGCTGATCCACTACTGCCTGATGTTCGCTCGTTGAGCCGTAACCGCCAGTACACCTGGCAAACCGCCGAACCCGCCCTTGGTGACGGTCGTTTATCGGTGCTGGTCTGGGGAAGTGGCCAAGAGCGTGGGAAAACTATCCGCCAGCCGGCCGATACCGGCACCGGAATTTACAACAAGCTAAAAAGAGAAACGGCAATGAGCAATAAATACACCCTCGACCAGACCGAACTAGACGAACTCGCCGCCAATTGCCGCGCCCTCTCGGAGTTCATCAAGGATGAAGAAGACGATAGCCGCGCTGCTGAGCTGAGAGAAATGTATGGGACATTCGTGGACATTTTGACCGGCGTGCACAGTGGCGCCCCCGGCATGGCCGACACCCTCAAGGCCATCAATGTGCGCGGACAGGACAACCAGGCGTTGAACGACCTGCACGGTGCCGCTTCTGCCTTGATGGTAGCCATTGAGGGCGAGTGGGATCGGCGCAAGGTCTGACCCGCGGCCTGCACCACAAAGGCCTCGCATACCACCGGGATTGACGGTGGAGCTTGCCGATCGGATTGGAGCGAAGAAGGTGAAGTAGGCTGGCGCAGCGCAGATCAATATCCCAATCCCCGTGCAGTCCTGCTGCCGGGGTTTTTTTCGTATCAAACAGGTAATTTCAAGCCAAAAAGTGGCGGGAAATGGCCACACAGGCGCGATTTGATTTCCGATCATGGGGGCTCGACCCACTGCGACGAGAGTCCTCATGCTACTTACCGCCATCAAACGCTGGTTGTTCGGCGACAACTACGCCTCGCTCTTCGCCGAGGCGCCCCATCCGGCCGAGCGGCTGATTCCCCCGGAGCTTCGCCCCTACCTGGAAAACCATAACTGGCGGAACCTGCGCTATCCCCCCTATCAGGAAGGCTATCCCGGCAAGGTGACGGGCGAGTGGTTAATGCGCCACTACCAGCGCAAGCTGATCGATCGCATCGCAGGCTCCATCGGCCTGCCGAAGGACGAGTACCAGCGCTACGTCGAACCGATCCTGATCAACTTCGCGGAGCTGGCGCACCTGCTGCCGGCCTCGGAGAACCATCACCACGCCGGTCCCGGCGGGCTGCTGCGGCACAGCCTCGAAGTCGCCAACCTCACCCTGGATGGGTGCCTGACCACTGCCTTCGACACCGCCGAGACACCGGCCCGGCGCAGCACTCGCCGCTGGCGCTGGAATGTGGCGGGCGTTGCGGCAGGCCTGCTGCACGATGCCGGCAAGGCCCTCACTGACCTGCGCGCCACCGACTTCGAGGGCAAGCTCGAGTGGAGCCCCGAGCAGGAAACCCTCCGCCAGTGGGCGGGGCGCCACAAGCTCGACCGCTACTTCCTGCACTGGAATGCCCAGCGCCACGAAAAGCACATCCAGGCCTCGGTGGCCCTGGTGTCGACCCTCATACCCGCCGAAGCCCGCGCCTGGATTCAGGGAGGCGGACGGGACATCTACGATGCCCTGCTCGATGCGATTGCGGGCAACGCGAACCGTGCACCCCTGACCGAGCTGGTACGCAGGTCGGACTCGGCCTCGGTCAAACGCGACCTGCTCAAGGGGCCGAGCAATGCCCGAGGCGGGGATACCGGCGTGCCGGTCATCCGCCTGGTCAGCGACGCCATGCTGCGCCTGCTCAGCACGGGACGCTGGACGGTCAACGTGCCGGGCAGCCGGGTATGGGTGGCCACCGATGGCGTCTATATCGCCTGGCACAGCGCCGCCGAGGAGATCGTCAGCCTGCTGGTGAAGGACGGGATCGTGGCCATCCCGCGCTCGCCGGAAACCCTCCTGGCCATCCTGGCGGATCATGGCCTGGCCCAGCGCCGGGACGATGGCGAGCTCTACTGGCTCGTCACCCCGCACGTCCTGTGCAGGAATGGCAAGTGGCCAGCTCTGCGCTGCCTGAAACTCAGCTCTCCGGACGTGCTGTTTCCGCATGTGCCGGTCCCGCCGCCGACCTCCATTCTCCTCGGCAAGGAGGGCGAGCAGGTCGAGCTGATCGCGCCCAACGAAAAAAGTCCGCTCGATCGCGAGAAGCCGGTTTCCGCGCCGACCGCGGTGGCCGTCGGGCAGCCCGTGCTCGAGGCGGGGGAGGCCACGCCGAACCGGCCAAACGCCGAGCCCGCTCCGGAGCCAACGCGAAGCGTCATTTCGACGCCCAGCCTGCCGACCGAGCCCAGTACCCCGTCGATGCCAGCCCCGGCGGCCGCCGAGGTGCCCTCGAACGTCCCGCCGGCGCCCCAGCCCCCCATGGAAGAGGCAATGGACGATCCGGATGCGGATCTGCAGCGGATGCTGCTGGGCACAATCTCGCCGGAACAAAGGGCCCTCGCGACGTCCAACCTAGAGTCGGCCCCAGAGCCAGTGGCGCCGGAATTCCCCCGAAAAAGCGGCAAGGTTTCGCTGGCCGATCTGTTGGGCACGCCGGTCGATGGAGAGGCCCCCCCCGAGTCGAGCGCCGAGACGGCTCCCCGAAAAGCCGCACGCGGCAAG
>Ga0209373_10002314_pt1 | contig 19395 bp, 18 predicted proteins | sample Higcelweek5metaG_FD_187173 | JGI IMG/M metagenome (GOLD analysis project Ga0209373, IMG submission 187173) | Freshwater pond sediment microbial communities from the University of Edinburgh, under environmental carbon perturbations - High... | ecosystem: Environmental > Aquatic > Freshwater >... | reverse complement strand
AATTTTTTTATTTTTGATACGATTAAGATTTTGTTCCTTCTGGCTGTGATTATTTTTATCGTTTCAATTATCCGTTCTTTTTTGCCCCCAGAAAAAATTAGAAAAATACTATCTCATGAGAAAAAATATCTGGGAAATATCTTAGCTTCTCTTTTGGGAATTATTACCCCTTTTTGTTCTTGCAGTGCAGTGCCGTTGTTTATCGGATTCGTGCAGGCTGGTGTTCCGCTGGGAACCACCTTTTCCTTTTTAGTGGCTTCTCCCATGATTAATGAGGTGGCTTTGGTTTTACTTTTTGGATTATTTGGCTGGAAGATTGCCATGCTTTATATTTTTAGTGGTTTAATAATTGCTATTCTTTCAGGGATTGTGATAGGAAAGTTAAAAGTAGAAAATTTGGTGGAAGAATTTGTGTATAAAAATGTGTTTAATGGACAGGTTCAAGAATTGGAGATGAACTGGAAAGAAAGAAAAAATTATGCTAAAAATTACACTTTGGAAATTTTAAACAAAGTTTGGCCTTATATTATTATTGGTATCGCAATAGGAGCTTGGATTCATGGTTATGTGCCGACTGATTTCTTGGCACAATATGCTGGATCAGATAAATGGTATGCTGTGCCATTAGCAGTAATTATCGGAATTCCACTTTATTCTAATGCGGCGGGTGTTATTCCTTTAGTTAGTGCGCTCACGGAAAAGGGTGTCGCCTTAGGGACAACTTTGGCTTTTATGATGGCGGTAACAGCTTTGTCCTTGCCAGAATTTATGATTTTAAGAAAAGTGATGAAAGTAAAGTTAATTTTTATTTTTGCTTCTATCGTGGGATTAGGAATAATTTTTACCGGTTATTTGTTTAATTTTGTTATCGGATAATATTTTGGTTTTTTAAATAAGGTTTATCGTGCTATAATATGGGCATATAAAAATAAATCTTATGATTAAAAAAACCAAGAAAGTAATTAAAAAAATTCCCGGAAAATTGCATCATCATTCTTCATTGGCAATTTTTTTGGGAGTAGTTGCAATAGTATTCGCATTAGTCGCTATAAAAACAGCTGTTGAGGCGGGGGATCTTAACAGTACTACATCGGTAAGTTGCTCTTATACTGAGGGCGAATGGAGTGATTGTAGTAAATATGGAATTCAAACTAGGACAGTCACAGCATCTCCTAGTGGGTGTGTACCCGTAAGCTCGCCACCAGTAAATACAAGAACATGTGATTATGTGCTCAATTGTTTAAGTTTTTCTTATGATACTTGGAGTGAGTGTAATAGTAGTGGGTATAGAACAAGAGCTGTTACAAGTAAGCTACCAGCTGGTTGTACTGTATCTGCAAATAATGAGCCAATTATCAAGGAGAGTTGTACATATCAGCCGCCAGTAGCTACTGCGTGTTCTTTTTCTTATAGTTCTTGGAGTGATTGTAATTCTTCTGGATATCAAACTAGAACGGTTGTTGCTAAGAGTCCTAGTGATTGCACTGTTGTTAAAGAGCCGACAATAAAGCAATCATGTGATTATGATGATGATACAGCTGTTAATAATCAACAAGTAGCTTGTTCGTATACTTATAGTTCTTGGAGTAGTTGTGGATCAGATGGTTATCAAATAAGAGATATCTCAAATAGGAGTCCCTCTGGCTGTTATGATTCAGCGCAACCAATTTTAAAACAATCTTGTGCATATTCTAGTAATGATACAAGCTCCAAAACTAGTTGTTTTTATAATATGAGTGACTGGGGCGAATGTAAATCTTCCGGAAAGCAATTTAGAACAATTCTATCCAAAACACCTTCGGATTGCTATGAGTCAGATGTTCCAAATTTGGAGCGCCTTTGTTCTTATAGTAACGCTGTCACTAATCCTTATTTTAATTTTTTAAACTTAAGTGGCGGGGAGGTAGTAAGCGGGGAAGTGAAAATTCAGGGAACTGTTAGTGGAGCCTCACGTGTTGAGTTTTATTTAATATCTGTTGATTCTAATAATCCGAAATACTTAGGTCTGGCTAGTCTTAATAATCAAAATGTTTGGGAGTATAGCCTGGATTCAAAGGGACAACCAAATGGGGCTTTTTATATCAGACCTAGGATAAAAAATGCCTACGGAACTTATGATGGGGAGAAAAGAATGTTTATAATTCTTAATTCTAATCAAGCTTCTCAATCTGACAATGAGTCGGATGATTTATCTCAAGCTGATGAGGTGAGTGTGACTGAGATTAATAGAATTAGTCCAGATTGGCAAGAAAAATATTTTAAGGCAACTGAATGTGTGGATCAGAGTGTTTGCGGTGGAGAAGCTGATCCAGATAGAGATGGTATTACTAACAATGAAGAATATCGTCTAGGATCAAGTCCAACCAATTCAGATACTGATCAGGATGGATTTTTAGATGGAGACGAAATAGCAAATGGATTTAATCCATTAAAATCTTCTCCTGGAGATAAGAGTGATAAAGTAATCTTCGAGAGTCCTAAAGAAAATGGTGAGATTAAGGGTGATATTTATAAGGTGGTAAAGGTGGAATTAGTAGATTTAGAAAATGGAAAAGGTTTAAAATTGGAGGGTAAGGCCTTGCCAAACACTTATGTTACAATTTATATCTATAGTGACCCAGTGGTATTAACAGTTAAAACCGATGCCAATGGAAATTGGTCTTATGTCTTGGATAAAGGAGTGGAAGATGGTGATCATCAGGTGTATGTGGCTGTAACTGATAATATTGGAAAAATAACTGCTAAAAGTGAGTCAGTAGCTTTCGTAAAAACTGCCCAGGCTGCTAATATTGTGATGCCAATGGAGGCTTTGGCGAGTGAGAGAGCTATTTCTCCAACTAAATCTTGGTCAAATAGTGGTCTATATTTTATTATTGCACTTAGCTTGGGAGCGCTAGCTTTGGCAGTGGCTACACTTGGATTAGTGAAGCACAATTTAGCTAAAAAAGAAGATATCGACTTAATTGCTAAAGTTTAAATTTATGAAAAATCTGTTTTTTAAGGCGATTTCTTTTATAAAAAGTAATCCAGGGATAGTATATTCTTTAATTTTGGTTTTTTTAATTCCAATTGCTTTTTTTATCAATACTTATCTTATTAATTTAAGTTATGAGGATGATATTAACAAGATTACTCAAAAAAAAGCTTTATTAGTGGAGAATATAATTAATGTTGTGGTGGGAGATAAAATTGGAGATAGGGATAAAATACAGAGCATAATTAATGATATAGTTTCCCAAGATAGTGAGATTATGGAATTATCTGTTTTGGGTCCGCTTGATCAAGATGGTAACTTTGAAATAGTGGCTTCTAATAAACAGGAATTAATAGGTATAAAGCAGGATAGTTCCAAAAATGTTCAAGATAATCTAACTTGGTCGACGCCAGAAGGCATAGCTTTTTTGGATAGGGGTGATGAGGGGAGATTTTGGCGAGTAACGAAAGTTTTAAAAAATAATAATGATGAAAAAGTGGGATTAATTTCAATGTCTCTATCTTTGGTTAATACCGATTATCTAATCAATCAAACAATTAGTAATTCATATTGGGTTTTATTTTTTACGGTTATTATTGTATTGCTTTTCGTTTCAAATCAAGCTCGATTATTCGGATATGCTTTAACGGTTGAAAAATTAAGGGAGATTGATAGAATGAAAGACATGTTTATTTCCATGGCTAGTCATGAATTGCGATCTCCCTTGAGTGCAATTAAAGGTTATGTGGATTTTTTAAAGGAGAAAAAAGAAATTTTTGTGGATAAAGATGTGGAGCATTATGTGGAAAATATTTCGCTTTCCATCGATCGCCTAAGTGGTTTAGTGGAAGATATGCTTGAGGTTTCAAGAATTGAAGGCAATAGAATTCCAATAGAGACAAGTGCATTTGATGTGGATAAGATAATTTATGAGTCCATTGAGGAAATAAAGCCGCAGGCAATTCAAAAGGGTTTGGAATTAGCGTTTGTTCCGGCAGAAAAGAATTTATTTGCCTTAGCCGATCGTAGTAGGTTGAAGCAGGTGCTAATAAATTTAATTGGAAACTCTATAAAATATACTCCCAGTGGATCAGTTTCGATTAGTGTTATTTCAAAAGGAAAAGAATTGGGTATTGTGATTGCTGATACCGGAATCGGTATTTCTTCAGAAAATCAAGCCAATTTGTTTAGTAAATTTTACAGGATTCAAAACGAAAAAACTAGGGATATCAAGGGGACAGGGTTGGGGCTCTGGATAACATCAGAGATAGTAAAGAGAATGAAGGGTCGAATTAGTGTCGAGAGTATAGAGGGAATAGGTTCACACTTTACTGTTTATCTTCCGATGGATAAAAAATAATTTTGAAAAGGGTAGCTTTATGGCTGAAATTAGTAATATAAAAAAGGAAATAAAAAAATACAGATATGCTTACGCATCTGTATTTTTAATTTTTGTGGGAAGTGCTTTTTTGCGAGTGTATAATTTTGGCAATTGGTTAATTTTAAAATCTGACCAGGCTCGAGATGCATTAATTCTTAATCAGGTTCAATTAAATGGAATTAGCAGTTTGCCTCTGGTTGGTCCTCAGGTGGGTGGGACAGAATTTAGGTTGGGTCCAATTTTTTATTATTTTCAATTTATTTCAGCAAAAATATTTGGTTTCTCTCCAGAGAGTCTTGCTTATCCAGATTTAATTTTTGGAATTCTCACTATTCCATTAATATTTTTATTAGTAAAGAAATTTTTTGATTTTAAAATTTCTATTTTTTTAACCATGCTCGGCGGTGTGTCTCTGATTTTAGCAACCTTTTCTCGATTTGGGTGGAACCCCAACAGTCTTCCATTTTTTACTTTTTTATTTGCATATTCATTTTTAAAAATTATTGAAAAAGAGAAACTTAAAAGATGGTGGTGGTTATTTTTGGTAAGTTTTTCTTTGGGGGTGATTGCACAATTGCACTTGTTTGCAATTTTATCCTTGGGATTAGGAGTGTTTTTGTTTTCAGTTATAACAAAATTTTTAAATTGGAAAGAGATAATTTTAGTATTATCTGTATTTTTATTTTTGCATACGCCACTTTTGATAAATGAGCTTAGGACAGCTGGTGAAAATATGAGATTCTTTTCTCAAGCTAAAGAAGAAAAAGAAGAGAAGGAAAACAATCACGCAATTTATGAAAAGTTCTTTAGAGCTTATCAGGAAAATTCTAGAGCAATGTGGATAATTGCAACTGGCAATCAAAATCCAGATATTATATCAACCAAAGGAATGAAGTTGGTCTGTAATAAAAAATGCAAAGAGAATATTTTTTATTCATTAGGGGCTATGATATTATTTGGATTTTCCTCGGGGTTGATTTTTTATAATTGGAAAAGATGCACTAATTTGGTTGAGAAAGAAAGACTGTTTTTTATAATTTTGTGGATGGCAAGTTTTTTTATTTTTTCTATTCCACTGGCGTATCAGATGGAAATTCGTTTTTATTTGGGAGTGATACCGATATTTTTTATATTATTGGGTTATGTTTTAAAATATTTTTTAGAGATTAATAAAAATATATTGTTTAAATATGTAATCTGGCTTATTTGTTTGGGAATTATTTTTTTGAATTCTTACATTACATTTAGATATTTAAAGGAATTAAATACATCTCAGCTATCTAATGAGAAGAGTAATGATGATTTACGTTTTGGAGGTGATAGTAAGGTAACATTGGGACAACTAAGAGATATTGCTCAGGAAGCTGAGATAAAATTAAATAAGGAAAACTTTTTAATAATTTCAGGAGAAACTCATTATGTGAAAGCAATGTATTACTTGCTTTCAGTGGAGCATGGTTTTAGGGGCTGCTACTTGAGGGGAGAAATAGAAAAGTTAAACCCTTCTTTTAATCAGCTTATTATTCGATACAATAAAATAGATGATAAAAAGTATAATAAATTAGAAAAAAATTTCGGCACATTGAAAGCTTCTTTTATTAAAGCTGATTATTTGGGGGAGGATGATAAAATACCTGAGGGTTGTATAAATTATTAAAATTATAAAAATATGACAATTTATCGAAAAATTATTGCGAGTATTGATTGGCTAATTGTAACTCTTATTGCTTGGCGGATGAAAATAGCTTTAAAAATAGAAAAGGAAAAAAGAAAAACGAATTTGCCTATTTTATTTCCCGAAGTGGAAAGAATGAGACTTGAGGCTGTAAGAAAAATAGCCAAGGAAAGAGGATTAAATCTTGATTTTATAGAAAAAATTTTAAAAGAAATAATTTTTGAGTCAGTGAGGGTGCAGGAAGAACAACGAGAGAGATTGTTATAATTGTTCAAAGTGTTCTAGATGTTAATAATGTTTATCTTATATTCTAAATTGATATACTATTTCTGACAAATACAACACCCTGCAACATTTTTATCATTTCTGTTCAAAGTGTTCTAGATGTTAATAATGTTTATCTTATATTCTAAATTGATATACTATTTCTGACAAATACAACACCCTGCAACATTTTTATCATTTCTCAGGTTGGTTTTTTAAATTTCTGCATATAATATATAATTAAGCTATTAGAAAATTAAAATAAAAATATGGTTCAACGAGAAATTTATTCCATGGATTTAATGGAGGTGGTTAAAAATTTTAAAACCTCAAAGCATAGTGGGCTTTCTGCTAATGAGATAAGTCAGCGACTTAAGGAGTATGGTAAAAATATAATAAAGAAAAAGCAAGATTGGCGTTGGCTTAAATTAGCCCTAGCTCAATTTAATGATGCTTTGGTCTGGATTCTTTTGGTAGCTGCTAGTTTGGCTTTTTTATTTCATGAATATCGAGATGTAATAATTATATTGATTATTGTGGGAGTTAACGCAATTATCGGTTTTATTCAGGAATTTAAGGCTGAGCGAATATTAGATAGTATAAAGAAGTTAACTACTGATCAAACTCAGGTAATTCGTGATGGAAAAAAACAGGAGGTGGACGCACAAATGATTGTGCCTGGAGATTTAGCTTTTGTAGTGGCTGGAGACAGGGTACCAGCAGATGGATATATTATTGAAAGCTATGATTTAAAGGTAAATAGTTTTATTTTTACAGGTGAATCTAGTCCAGAAGGTAAATCAGTTAAGGTTATTGAGGGAAAAAATGTTCCTATTGCGGACATTGATAATATGCTTTTTATGGGAGAAACAATCGTGACGGGTGAAGGTAAGTTTATAGTTACTGCGACGGGAATTAATACTGAGTTAGGAAAGATTGCTCACTTGACTGGCGAGATGCAAGAGGTTTTGACACCCATGCAAAAACAAATGAGAAAATTGGGGCGCAGTGTGACGATTCTGGCTTTGTTAATTGGAACACTTGTTATGATTGTAGGCTATTATTCAGGGATGACTCTTTACCATAACTTTATTTTTGCTCTAGCATTGGCTGTTTCGGTGGTGCCCGAGGGATTGCCAGCTGCTATTTCAGTAGCTCTTTCTTTGGGTATGAAAAGGCTTTTAAAGCATAATGTGTTGGCAAAAAAATTAAATGCTGTTGAGACGCTAGGTTCAGTTTCAATAATTTGTACTGATAAAACAGGGACAATTACCAAAAATGAATTAACTGTCACTCATCTGGTTATAAATAATAAGGAAATCGGAGTCAGCGGAACAGGCTATTCTCCTGAGGGTCATTTTTTTATAAATAATGAAATAATTAATCCCTCCGAAGTTAAGAATCTGGAATTACTTTTTAGAATAGGAACTCTTTGTAATGATGCAAGTGTTGTTTTTAAAGATGGAATCAGAACAGTAGTGGGCGATCCAACCGAGGGTGCGATAATTGTAGTAGGGGAAAAATATAATCCTAAGGAAAATTATTATGAAATTGGTGAGACAAAAATTACTGAAAATCCTTTTTCTTCAGATAGGATGAGAATGAGTGTAGTTTATAAAAATGCAGAGACCCTTTCTATGGTAAAAGGTTCACCGGATGTAATGATTGAGTTGTGTAATTTTATCAGGGTGGATGATGAGATTTTGCCCTTTACTAAGGAGGATAAGGATAGAATAAGAAAAACATATAATGAAATGTCGGCTCAGGCCCTTCGAGTGTTAGCCTTTGCTTATCGAAATCTGGAAGATATAGAAAAAGATAAATATCTAGAAGAGTCAGATAAAGATTTGACTTGGTTGGGAATGATGGCGATGATTGATCCGCCTAGGAAAGATGTAAAAGAAGCAATTAATGAGTGTAGGGAATTGGGGATTAAGGTAATCATGATTACAGGAGATTATGAAATAACCGCTAGCGCGATTGCAAAGAAAATTGATTTAATTGGAGAGGATAGAAAATACGAGGTAATTAACGGTAAAACCCTCAATGAACTGTCAGATAATGAAATTTATCAAAAAATTATTAGTAAGGATATTGTCTTTGCGCGTATCGCTCCGGAGCAAAAATTACGAATTGCTAAGATTCTCAAAAAAAATAACCAAGTTATTGCTATGACAGGAGATGGGGTCAATGATGCTCCCGCTCTCAAAAAAGCAGATGTAGGGGTGGCAATGGGTATTATTGGAACTGATGTTTCCAAGGAAGCTTCGGATATGATTTTATTGGATGATAATTTTGCTTCAATTGTGAGAGGAATAAAAGAGGGAAGAACAATTTACGGTAATCTTAAAAAATTTGTTCATTATGTATTTACTTCCAATGCCAGTGAACTTTTAACGGTTATTTTTGGAGTGATTTTCCAATTGCCTTCTCCTATTATGGCAGTCCAAATTTTGGCAATCGATTTAGCTACAGATGTTTTTCCTTCTTTCTCTTTGAGTCTTGAGCCGGCCGAAAAAGATGTTGATAAAAAAGCTAAAAATTCCAATGATACAGTAATGAGTTGGAAGGGTTTTAGGCGAATATTATATTTGGGTATAATCATGGCTGGTTGTGGAGTGGTGGCTTTTGTTTGGTCGATGTTGCGAGGAGGTTGGCATTTTGGAGAAGCAGTTGATGAAAATAATCTTTTATATGTCCGTTCAGCGACAGTAACTTATGCAGTTCTAGCGATGACTCAAATGGCTAACTTGTTACATTCTAGGAGTGAAAAATTAACTCCGTTTGAGTTGGGATTTTTTAAGAATAAATTTGCCATCGGTTCTATTTTTATTTCAGTAGGAATTTTAATTTTATTTATGTATAATCCTTTCTTTCAAAAATATTTGCGTATGAGTCCAATAGAATCTTGGGATTGGGTGATGGTAGCATCTTCTGCTTTAATTGTTTATTTTTTTGAGAGTGTGAGAAAGAAGATCGTCAGATAATTTTTCGCTAAGTAATATTTGGAAGGACAGTTGACGTTAAAACGAAAATGCAATAATATTAATGTAACAATGTTGCATTAATTTTATGTCAAAAATATTTAAAGATACAGTTGAAAATATAAAAAGCAATGGATTTCGTATAACTTCTAGTAGAAGGGCAATAGTTAAAATATTGTGTAATGCAAAAATACCAATTACAGCTACTCAAATTTTAAATAAACTTCTGGATTTAAAATTGGAAACCAATAGAATTACAATTTATCGAGAACTTTGTTTTTTGACCGAAAATGATTTTGCACAAAAGATTCAGCTGGCTGATCATAAGATGTATTATGAAATATCAGCTGAGCACCATCACCATTTAATTTGCACTAAGTGCAGATTGGTAAAAAAGATTATATTAGGTAATCATTTGGAAAAACAAGAACAAGATATTTGTAAAAAAGAAAAATTTAAATCGGTTACACATTCTTTGGAATTTTATGGCGTGTGTAAAAGATGTGCATAAGATATGAATAAAAAAAAGATAGTTTTTATTTTGGGTGGGTTGTTTTTAATTTTAATGATTGTATTTTTTGTTTATAAAAATAAGCAAGAAGATGTAGTAGTGGATGTAGCAGAGGATGTAGCAGAGGATAAAATTGGCATAACAACTAGTTTTTATCCAATCTATTTTTTAACTTCTGAAATAGGGGGAGATTTGGTAAATGTAGAAAACTTAACCCCAGCTGGTAGTGAGCCACATGATTATGAGTTAACTGCTCAAGATATTGTTAAGATTAGAAAAAGTCAGATATTATTTTTAAATGGGGGTGGCTTGGAAGTTTGGAGTAGAAATTTAAATAGTATGGTGGGAGCAGGCGAACCAGTTGTTGTTGTCTTAGGGGACGGTCTTATGGAATTGGGATTATCGGAGCCTCATGAGCATGAAGATGAGGTTGGTGAAGAGGGTCAACTGGAGCAAGGGGATGCAAGCGATCATTCTGATGAGGAACATGCGAAAGATCCACACATTTGGTTGAGTCCAGCTTTGGCTGTAAAGATGGCGGAAAAAATTGCTAGTGAACTCGGAAGAGTCGATTCAAAAAATTATGATTATTATAAATCAAATTTAAATACCTTAAAAACAAGATTATTTGAATTGGATAATGAATATAAGCTGGGCTTATCAAATTGTAAAAAGAAAGACTTCGTTACTTCACACAGTGCTTTTGGATACTTGGCAAATGAATACAACTTAAGACAGATATCAGTTGCAGGGATTTCTCCGGAAGAAGAACCATCTCCTAGACAATTATCTAAAGTGGCTCAATTTGCTAGGGAAAATGAGGTAAAATATATATTTTTTGAAAGTTTAATTAGCCCTAGACTATCTGAGGTAGTGGCTAATGAAATTGGGGCAAAAACTCTAGTTTTGAATCCGATTGAGGGTTTAACTGAAGAAGAAATTGCTTTGGGAAAAAATTATATTACAGAGATGAAGGCTAATTTGGAGAATTTAAAAATAGCTTTGGAATGTGATTAATAATATTTATTAGTTAACGAGTTAACGTATTAACGAATTTATATTTTCCTTAAGAACTCGCTAACTCTTTAATGCGTTAATTATTTAATAAAGAATATTGATTTATTTTATAATTTTTAAAAATGAACTGGTGTAATTATGTTAGATAAATTTAGTGGAAAAATAAATAAAGTTGATCATACTAAAAATATTATTGAGATAAATAATATTTCTTTTGCTTATGAAGATGGCGAAAAAATTTTAAAAGATGTCTCTCTGAATATTCACAGAGGTGATTATATCGGATTAGTCGGTTCCAACGGCGGCGGAAAAACCACTTTGATAAAAATTATTATTGGATTGTTAAAGATTCAAAGCGGTTCAGTTAAAATTTTTGATAAAGATAGTAGTGTTTTTAATGATTGGCATAAAATTGGTTATGTTCCTCAAAAAATTGTTAATTTTGATAAAAATTTTCCAGTCACTGTTTTTGAGGTGGTAATGATGGGTAGATATATTAAGAGAAAATTTAGGCAAAGGACAGTAGTGGGAGATAATGACGCTGTAAAGATGGCATTGGATGAAGTGGAGATGTGGGATTACAAGGATAGATTAATTGGTGATTTATCAGGGGGGCAGATGCAGAGAGTGTTTATTGCTAGGGCACTAGTAAATAATCCAGAAATTATTTTTCTTGACGAACCAACAATTGGCGTGGATGAAAAAAATCAAAAAAGTTTTTATGAGTTATTACAAAAATTAAATAAGGAATTGTGTATTACTTTGGTAATAGTTTCGCATGATATTGAAAAAATAACCCAAGAAGTTATGCATATTGTTTGTGTAAATAAGACTCTTACTTGCCATATTACCCCACAAGATTTCCTAAAGGATAGTCAGTCAATTAATCTTTATGGACAAGATGTAAAAATTATAACTCATCACAATCATAATTAAATTTTATGGATATTTTTCAATACGATTTTATATTAAGAGGCTTGATTGCTGGGGTGATGATTGCTTTTATTGGGCCACTGATAGGTATCTTTTTGGTTTTAAAAAGATATTCATTGATTGCTGATACATTGGCCCATGTATCATTGGCTGGTGTGGCCTTGGGTTTATTTTTTGGTTTTAATCCTATTTTTACCGCCATCGGCACTTCTGTAATAGCGTCTTTGGGAATAGAGAAGCTTCGATCTTCAAAAAAAGTTTATGGGGAATCAGCTTTGGCAATTTTTCTTTCTGGGAGCTTGGCTTTGGCGATTATTATTTTGAGCTTAGCACATGGGTTTAATGCTAATTTATTTAGTTATCTTTTCGGTAGTATTGTAACTGTTAGTTGGGTAGATATTTGGACAATTGTAATTTTGGCAGTGATTGTAATTTTAGCAGTGATATTTTTTTATAAGGAATTATTATATGTGACTTTTGATGAAGAAGCAGCTAGGGTAAGTGGTGTCTCAGTTGATTTTATAAATATGATCTTAATTGTTTTAGCAAGCTTGACGGTGGCACTGGCTATACCAGTTGTTGGAGTTTTGCTAATTTCAGCTTTAATTGTGATTCCAGTGGCAACCGCTCTACAGTTAAGATTAAGTTTTTGGAAAACCGTTGTTTGGGCAGAAGTTTTCTCTATTTTTTCGGTTATAAGTGGGATTTTTTGTTCATATTACCTGGATTTATCAACTGGTGGGACGATTGTAATGATAATGCTACTTATTTTTATTTTAGTATTGATATCGAAGGCTAAATTATTTTTATTGCCTAAGGCTGTTGACAAAAAAACAATATCTGCTATTATGAATTGTGATATCTAGTATGAGTTAAAATTAAATAAGTAAAAGTAATAGAGGCCTCATTTTCCCCCCTTATTCAAGCATTAGGAATGAAATGTTAACATGAGCTTAACTCCTCTATTTTTGTGTTTGTATAAAATATGACTCAAAAAAAAGAATTAATAACAGTTGAAGGAATAGTGGAAGAAACATTGCCGAGTACAACTTTTAAAGTTAAGTTGGAAAATGGTCATGAAATACTAGCTCATATTTCAGGGAGGATGAGAGTGAATTACATTAAGCTTCTTCCGGGAGACAGAGTTATATTGGAAATGAGTCCATATGATTTGACTCGAGGAAGAATAACTAAGAGACTATAATAAATCAGAATTGCTTATTATGTAGTTAACGCATTAAAGAGTTAGCTAATTAATAAGATAATGAATTAAATTATTTTTTTGAAATAATCCCTTAACTCGTTAACTCGTTAATGCGTTAATAGAAAATTTATTTATAATATGAAAGTAAGAGCATCAGCTAAAAAAATTTGTGCCCATTGTAAAGTTGTAAGACGTAGAGGGAGAGTTTATGTGATTTGTATTAATCCTAAGCATAAACAAAGACAAGGATAATAAATTAATTTATAGCTTTTAACTTATAATATCTCTAAAAAGCTAATAAGCCATTAACTAAAAAGCTAAAGTATTATGATAGAAGAAAAGAAAATCGAAGACCAAGAGTTAGAAAACAGTTCATCTCAAAAGATTGCAACTGATGTTAAGCCTGAAGTTGAGCCAGTTCAAGCTAAAAAAGGAAAAAGAACTGTTTTTAAGGGACAGGCCCATATTCAGTGTACTTATAATAATACGATTGTGACAATTTCAGATATTAATGGCGCTACTTTAGGTTGGTCAAGCGCTGGAATGCTTGGATTTAAGGGTGCAAAAAAATCAACTCCTTTTGCTGCAACTAAAGTTGCTGCTGATGTTTCTGAAAAAGTTAAGAAATATGGCTTAAAAGAATTGATGATTTTTATAAAAGGTGTGGGTGGTGGAAGAGAATCAGCTGTGCGTGGTCTTTCTGGAGCAGGTTTTGATATTTTATCAATTAAGGATATTACCCCAGTTCCGCATAATGGTTGCAGGAGAAGGAAACCAAGGAGAGTTTAAATTTAATTTATAAATTACAAAGTTTAAATAATATATGTTTTTGTTTGCGGGTACTGTGAACCGTAAACTGATAACTAAGAACTAAAATTATGGCAAGAATAGCAGGAGTAAATATACCCGATAATAAAAGAATAGAGATCGCTCTAACTTATATTTTTGGTATTGGAAAATCCACTAGTGGAGTTATTTTGGATAAATTAAATATTGATAAAAATATCAGAGCTAAGGATCTTACTTCTGAGCAAGTTAATACTTTAAAGAATAACATTGAGGCTGAATACAAGATTGAGGGAGAATTGAAGCATGAGATTAGAATGAATATACGTAGACTAAAGGAGATTGGCTGTTACCGTGGCGCTAGGCACCAAAAAGGTCTTCCGAGTAGAGGTCAAAGGACTAAGACTAATAATAGAACGCTTCGTGGCAATGTTCGTCATACGATGGGAAGTGGAAGAAGGTCAGTAGAAAAGACATAGGATAAGATGTCTGAACCCCAATTTAAAATATCAAATGAATTTTAAAATATAAGCAATTCAAAGTTACCAATTACTGTTCGCTAGTTAATAATTACTAGTTAACAGTTACTAAATTAATATATGGCAAGAGATTTAAATCCAAGATGTAAAAAATGCAGAAGAGCTGGTGAAAAGCTTTTTCTTAAAGGTGATCGTTGTAGCTCTCCAAAATGCGCAATGATTAAAAAGGCTTATGCCCCTGGTGCTCATGGAAAGAAAATGGGTAGAGGCTTGAGTGAATATGGAAGACAGCTAGCAATGAAGCAAAGAATTAAGAGAATTTATGGGGTTTTGGAAAAACAATTCAGAAAACATTTTGAAGATATCAGCGGAAAAGAAGGTGTTACTGGAAATTTATTGATGATAAGATTGGAGACTAGACTTGATAATGTGGTTTATCGAATGGGACTAGCTAGCTCAAGAAATGCCGCTCGTCAAATGGTTAATCATGGAATTATTAAAGTTAATGACAAGAAGTTGTCTATCCCATCTGCTCAGGTAAAAGTGGGCGATGTAGTTAGAATTAATGAAACCAAGAAGGATAATCAGTATTTCAAGAATATAGCCACTGCTTTTAAAAATAAGAAAGATACCCCTACCTGGATAGCTGTGGATGTAGTAAAATTTGAAGGTAAGATATTGGCTCTTCCAGATGTTGAAAGCATTGGTGTAAATGCAGATCCTCAATTAGTAGTTGAGTATTACTCCAGATAATTATTATCGCAATTTAAATAACTTTTATATTAGATTAAAAAATATGCAATCAATAACATTGCCAAAAAAATCAAAATTTATCGAAACTGGAGACAATAGTGGAAAGTTTATTATCGATGATTGTTATCCTGGTTATGGGACAACTTTGGGAAATTCTCTTCGCAGAGTGTTGCTTTCATCTCTTGATGGCGCAGCTGTAACAGCTATAAAGATAAAAGGCGTTTCTCATGAATTTTCAACAATTGAAGGAGTTTTGGAGGATGTAGTTCAAATTATTTTGAATATGAAAAAACTTCGTTTTAAATCTTTTAGTGAAGAACCAGTTAGACTAAATTTAAAATTTAGTGGTAAGGGTGAAATTACAGGAAAAGATATTAAAGGGACTTCTGAAGTGGAGATTGTGAACAAGGATCAGGTGATAGCTACATCTACCAATGCAAAGACTGAATTAGAAATGGAAATTGAGGTAGCTAAAGGAATTGGTTACATCCCAGTTGAATTACAAGAAAAAAGAGATGAGATTGGTTGGATTTCTATTGATGCTATTTATACTCCGATAAAGAGAGTAAATTACAATGTGGAAAATATGCGTGTGGGAAAGAGAACTGATTATGAAAGAATAGTACTTGAAATTATTACTGATGGAAGTGTGACTCCAACTGATGCTTTTGAAAAGGCAGTGTTGATACTAGTAGAACAATTTTCAGTTTTATCTGAAGGTGTAGAAGCTACAACTCAGAGCCAAAAAGATACAATTGAAAACGCCGGAAAGCCTGAAAATTATGCGGAGGTATTGGGCAAGGACAAGAAGGATGTAGCTGAAGAGGGTGTAAATGTTGAATTGGAAAATATGAGTATTGAAGATTTGAAAGGTTTATCAACTAGAACAGTTAACGCTCTAAAAGATAATAAAATTACTAAAGTTAAGGCAATAGTAAAATTATCAACTGAGGAGTTGGGAGAATTAAGTGGAATGGGTGATAAAGGTGTGAAAGAAATCAAGAAAGCTATTGGACTACTTGGTTTAATATTGAAAAGTAACTAATTGCCGCTAAGCGGAATAAATAATTAAGAGTTATGAGACATTTAGTAAAAGGAAGAAAATTAGGTAGAGAAAAAGCTCAAAGAGAGGCGCTTATTCATGGTCTTATCGCTAACTTGGTATTGAGTGAAAAAATTATAACTACTGAAGCTAAGGCTAAGGAGATTAAGCCTTTTGTAGATAAAATTATTACCAAAATTAAAAAAGTTGGTGATGATGCGCAAAAGAAAGTTTCTGTTATTAGAGATTTAAAAAAGGATTTAAATGATGATTGTGTAAAAAAACTTTTTGGAGATTTTGCAAAAAAGTTTGAGGGTAGAAATAGTGGATACACAAGAATTATAAAATTAGCTGACAGAAAAAGCGATAGCGCTAAGATGGCAGTTATAGAGTTTGTATAGGATTTATGTTGATTAGTTAACGAATTAACGAGTTGACGAGTTTATAAGAAAAATGTTAAAGTTAATGGCCGTATAGCTTGTTAACTGAAAGATAATAAATTAAGAATTATTGGCTACTAGCTAAAAACTATAAGCTACAGGCTGTTAAAAATATGGAAAGGAAATATTATCAATTTAATGCTCAAGGAAAGGTTTTAGGAAGATTAGCTACTGAAATAGTTAAGTTTCTAAGCGGAAAAAATAAAGTTAGCTACACTCCAAATGTGGATGGTGGTGACTTTGTAGTAGTGACTAATTCTGATGGTGTAATAGTAACTGGTAATAAGGCAAAGGATAAGACTTATTATAGATTTACTGGTTATCCGGGAGGAATTAAGGATATTACTTTTGAAAAGCAGTTAGCTAAGGATTCTAGGAAAATTATTGAAGCAGCAGTTAAGGGAATGCTTCCTAAAAATAAGTTAAGCAGAGCGATGATGACTCGTCTTTTGATTTACAAAAATGAGGAGCATGATCATAAAATTGATTTTAAAAATTAAAGGATTAGGATTAATGAAAATTATTTATGACTACTAAAGAAACTACTAAAGAAGAAAAAATAATCACGAAAAAGACTGCTCCAAAGAAGGAGATTAAAGCTAAAAAAACTACCAAAAAAGATAGTAAATATTTTTATGCTGTAGGAAGAAGAAAGACTTCAGTTGCTCAGGTAAGGATTTTTCCTAGTGATAAGGTTAGTGAAGAAGATTGCATAGTAAATAATCGAGATATGAGAGAATATTTTCCTGGAGTGATTATGCAAGCTACTTTCACTGCTCCTTTTAAAGAGACTGGATTGATGGATAAATTTAAGGTTTCTGTCTTGGTAAGAGGTGGTGGAATCAGTAGTCAAGTTGAGGCAATAAGATTAGGTATTGCTAGAGCTTTAATAAAATTTGATGAAACATTAAGACCAGTTTTAAAAGCTAATGGATTTTTAACTAGAGATTCTAGAAAAGTGGAAAGAAAGAAGCCAGGATTAAAGAAGGCTCGAAGAGCTCCACAGTGGGCAAAGCGTTAAGAGTTTGGAAAAATTTACTTTTGAAAAACATCCGCCAAGCGTGGGTGTTTTTTTGTAGAAAAACATTGGGTAAATTTTCAATACTCAATTTGCAATTTTCAATAAATTTTCAATGGATAAATTAAAAATAAATAAAACAATTTCAGTACGATGAGTATGAAATAATTTTAAGTAATTAAATTCAAAAATGCATCCAATTGATTTGTGTATTAAAAAATTGAACATTGAATGAAAATTGTAAATTGAAAATTGGACATTATCACCAGGATTTGCTAAATATGTATTATATGATTATACTAATATGTAGAATTATAAACACTAAAAATGCAAAATTATGCGAGAAGATATATTAAAAGCTAAGCTGGAAAAACTGGAAAATCTAAGAAACTCAGATATTAATCCTTATCCGGAAAAATCTCAGAGGACCCACACTAATAAAGAGGCAATAGATAATTTTGATGAAATAGAGGGTGATATTTTTTTAGTGGGAAGAATTAAATCGTTGCGTTCAATGGGAGGCTCCGCTTTTGTGAATATTGAGGACGGGACAGGAAGGGTGCAATTGTTTATGAATAAAAATAATATTGGAGCAGATAGTTATAAGATATTTTCTAAAAATGTTGAGACAGGAGATTTCATTGAAGCCAAGGGAAATCTTTTCAAAACTAAAACAGAAGAAAAAACATTGTCGGTAACTGAATGGAAAATTTTGGGTAAAAATATTAGACCTATTCCATCTGAATATTATGGACTAAAAGATGTAGAAAAAGTTTTAAGAAAGAGATATTTGGATTTGATGATGAATGATGAGAGCCGGGATATTTTTAGAAAAAAATCTATTTTTTGGCAAACTTTGAGAAATTTTTTAGTTAAAGAAGGGTTTTTAGAGGTTCAAACCCCAGTTTTGGAAAGTATTCCTGGCGGAGCAGATGCTGAGCCTTTTATTACTCATTACAATGCACTAGATAGAGATTTTTATTTGAGAATTTCTTTAGAGTTAGCTCTCAAGAGACTTTTGGTGGGAGGATATGAAAGAGTTTTTGAAATTGGAAGAGTATTTCGCAATGAAGGAATTTCCAGGGAACATCTTCAGGAATTTGATCATATGGAATTTTATTGGGCTTATTGTGATATGGAAAGAGGGCTGGAAACAGTAGAAAAAATGTATAAGGAATTGGCCGGGGCTATATTGGGAGAAAAAATGGTCACCACTTGGGAAGGAATTGAAATTAGGTGGGGAGAAAAATGGCCGATTGTGGATTATTTTACCGAATTTAAAAAAGAAACGGGAATTGATTTGGGAGAAGAAGTTAGCGTTGAGGAACTTAAGAAAAAAGCAGATGATTTAAAAATAAAATATGAAAAAGGTTATGGAAAGGGAAGAATGATTGATTTGATTTATAAAAAAACAATACGACAAAGATTAATCCAGCCCTGCTTTTTAGTTGGTCACCCAATCGATGTTTCACCGCTTGCTAAAAGAGACCCAAATAATCCCAATAGGGTATTGCGTCTACAGCCCGTAGCATGTAAAAGTGAATTGGGTAACGGATTTGCAGAGCTTAATGACCCAATTGATCAAAGAAATAGGTTTGAAGAGCAAATGAAATTGCGAGAAGCGGGAGATGGCGAGGCACAAATGTTGGATGATGATTTCATAGAGGCTTTAGAATATGGAATGCCACCAGCATTTGGTTTTGGAATGAGTGAAAGATTATTTGCGGTTTTCATGGGTCGATCAATCCGTGAAACAGTAATTTTCCCTCCAGTAAGGACGATAGAATAATTTTTAAAATTTATTATTATTTAGTTAACGAGTTAACGGATTAAAGAGTTTTTGTTTTAAGATATTATAATTATATTGAGACAACTCGTTAACTCGTTAATGCGTTAATTTTTGAACTATATAATGTTATGTTAATAGATGATGT
>Ga0209373_10002310_pt1 | contig 19403 bp, 17 predicted proteins | sample Higcelweek5metaG_FD_187173 | JGI IMG/M metagenome (GOLD analysis project Ga0209373, IMG submission 187173) | Freshwater pond sediment microbial communities from the University of Edinburgh, under environmental carbon perturbations - High... | ecosystem: Environmental > Aquatic > Freshwater >... | reverse complement strand
CATCCTGATTATCGCATGTCAGGTTTGGCAAAAACACTCATGAATAAAGTTATGGAAGAATATAAAAATAAATGCAGTCTTATGTATCTGTTTCCAGGTGAATCAGTAATGAAATTATATCCGAAATTCGGGTTTTCATTATGGAACGATTATAAATATTCACTGGTGTTGAAAAATAACAACGCCTTGAAAACTGATCTTAAAAAAATTGATATCAATAACAAAAAAGATTTAAGCAGGTTAATTGATATTGCGACTTCAAGAGTCCTTCTTTCCAGTAAATTCGATTTCAGAAATGCCACTTCATTTTTTATGTGGCATTGTTTTAATGCCTTTGAGGATAAAATATACTTGCTAGAATCTGAAAATGTTATTGTGATTTATGAAGAGAAGAATAATGCAATTAATCTGTATGACATTGTATCTTTACAACATGTTAATTTTCACAATATAATATGCAATATTACAAATAAAGATAAGGCTAAAGTGATATTTCATTTTACACCTGATTTTATTGACATAAACGCAAATGAATTAACACTTGTCAAAAATGAATGCATGTATATAAAGCCTGCAAACTATCTGGCTGGTAAACTGTTCGCGCATCCCATTGTCGCTCATGCATGACAGAATAGTATAATCTGATTGCAACCGTTATCTCATTAAGTCAACTTTCTTATTTTCCGGCAAAAACAGCAGCTACTTCAACCAACCCTATTCCTACGATTTCAAGTGCAATAAGAATGATGACAATCCATTCAAGATAATGGCTTTTACGCGATGTAAGCACATCAAAAACGACCCGCGTTGTCTCACTGATAAAATCAAGTTTTGTTGACAGAACTTCCTGGCGTTCCGCTATATCGAAAAAGTCAAGCAGTTCCTGATAGAGATTTTCAATTGGTTCGGAATCCCATGTTTCAGCAGGTTTATCAAAGAGTGCAACATTGCTTAATACCATAAACCGGGTCTGCATGGCAAATCCGATATTTTTTAAAATTTTTCGGGATGACATCTGAATCCTGCCGCGTATGCGAAGATCATCAAGATATTGTGTAAATCCACCAAGTGCGCTGTCTGTCTCCCGTTCAAGATGATCAAGTGCAACGGACTGTGCAAGCAGCATTGCAATTATGCGAAGGCGTATCGGTGTAGCATCTGAATCCTTAATATGAACCTCATTATGCAGAAAACGGTCTTCAGGTGCATCAGTCTCAACAATCAGACGATCTTCAACCTCTTTTTCCACTGATGGATCTTTTATCGTCTCAATTATTCGGGAAAAAACAAGCTTCGCGATTTCTTCATCAAAAGAAAAAAACACCACAGCACCAAAGCTTGTAATCATCACACGATGCGAATCGTCAATCTTTATGACAAGCGGATCAAGAAATTCAATAGTGTATTCCTGAAATTTTCTTCTGACAAGTTCCTCATCTATTGTTGACCTGAAATACCAGGCTTTAAAGGGAATTCGCATAATTAGTTCTCCGGAGAAATTATTCCATCTGATTTACTGCATAAACAGACACAGAAAATAGATTTTGACTTGCCTTTAAAAAATCAGATTCCATTTTTTATGTTTCAATATTTTAGATTATGCAGTATTTTAACTTATAAATAAAGAAATTTCAGGAACGGATATGGACAAAACTTTACAACTAATTGCAGATAGTATCGGAATAGGATATGTTAAGAATATAACTTCTATCGGATCGGGCGCCAGTAACAACATCGTATTGCTTGAGTATCCGGATAGAAAAGCGGTACTGAAGAAAACAAAACCTGGTATTGCATCCCGATTGAAAAATGAATTAATTGTGCTTGAACATACAAATGGATTGTTTGGTCCAACTGTATACAATAATACCAATATGAGCAAATCAGATGATTGCGACTTCATTGTTGAGGAGTATATTGAGGGATCGCATCTGTATGAATTAAATAATACAAGCGCCTCATTACTTGGAAACATTTTGAATAAGATCCACAGTATTTCCATCACTGATTTGAAAGATAAATTAGAAAGACCATCATGGAATGACTATTTTGAAAACCGGCTTATGTCACAATTCAATATCGCAAAAGCCGCAGCACCAAAATATCAGATTGATGAAATATCAGATTGCCTGCAAAAAATTTCTATTTATGGAAAGTCAATTGATAAGAAACTGACAGCGCATTCAGTATCTTTAATTCATTCCGATTTAATCCCTCTTAACATTATATTCAATAATATCGGATGCAGAATAATAGATTGGGAATTGACGCGGATTGATTTTCCGGAATGGGATATCTGCTCAATACTCAAAGCTTTCAAATTTACAGATGATTCCATCACTCAATTCCTGAATTCATACAAAATCAGGATAGATCAGCAGATATTGGATTTCGTTTCATTAATGCATTACAGCAATGTTGTACTCTGGAGAATGTGTTCATTTTACTGCAGAGGTGAAAACCAGTCAATAAAAGACATTTTTCTTGACGAACTGGAATGTGAACTGAACTGGATAAAAAGTCGCATTCACATATAATAATTTAACTGTAAAAATCCGCTGATTTTATTAAACTGCTTTTTTAAAATATTATGAGCGGATTATTCATCTGATGCGTCTATATTAAGTAAATGTTTTTTTATCAGGAGACTCTGCAGTTTTTCAAATGATAGATTTATTATTGTTTACAATAGGTCATTATCCGGAGGTTATATCAAATGCCTTTGTAATTATTAAATCGCAATATGGGCTCTGACAATGTCATCTCATCCGTCATCTTTTGGATGCAGTATCAAAAATTTTCTATTTCTTTATTACCCTTCATTTTATATGGATTACATTATGAATAAAATAAATTTATTTTTATCAATAGCATTAATTTCAGTTGCTGTTAATGCCCAGACATTTGTTACTCCAGTCGGTGAAAAATATCTGACTACTGCCGATGACATTACAATTATACCAATATCAGGCGACAGTGTGCAGGGATCGGTGAAATCTATAACAATAGCCGGATCGCAGATTCGAAGCATTTCAATAAAAGATGCAGCCGGACAAAAACACAAATTCTCAAGTTCAGATATCAACCTGTTAAAATATAAGATGTCAAAAATGGCAAAAGGTGAACAGATTGTAAGCACGGCTTCTTCAAGCATTGAGAATGCAGTCAATACAAACTACTCATACCTCAGCTCCATGGGATACGCAGTATGGGAGAATGTAAAGGATCCTGATGGAGAGGATAGCTATTTATTACAGGTTTTAAATCCCTGGTTCTGTGATTATTTAAAAGTGTACAATGTACCGAAATTTGTAACTGTTTCCAGTCCATTTGGTAAATCTAAATTCAGCATGCCAGAAGAATTATATGTTGTAAAGAATGGCAAAACAATTGAAATTAAAGATAAAAAATACGATAAGTTGATTTTTCCTGAAATCTTCGGGGATTGTCCTGAATTATTGGCAAAAGTTGCAGAAAGTGATCGTGACTGGGATGATTTCCCGGAGCATGTAAAAATGTACAATGACTTCATGAAACAGAAATGAAGAACTAAATAGAAACTGAATTCAAATTTCCGGATACTTAACTTATAATACAAGAGTACATAGGTTAAGTATGTTTATTATGTAAAGCATCGGTATTTCAGTGACATAAAACAATCCTGGCAGAGCCTTAAAGACATTCGATTACATTTTTCTGATGTTATGTCTGATTTTTATATAAAACTCATAATCTATTAGTGCTAAATTATAATCCTTTTTATATATTACGAAACAATTCCAGATCAATATGGTATGAAATAAGCATATATATTGTTAACAATTAATATTTTTTTCAATTAAAGATCCAATGAGCATCATTCTTTTTACTTTATCACTTTCATTATTTGACAGTCTTTATGCTGTACAGCAGATTATTGTATTTTCTCTGCTTCTTACGACAATTAAACCTCTGCGTAACAGCATCTCATATCTTGCGGGCTACATTATTGCCTATTTTTCCTGTGGAATAGCCGGATATATCGCTATTGACAGATTACATTCATTTATCAGCAGATATTTCCCTACGTCTGCTAATTTGTCAAATGCTCTTTATTATAAAACAGAGATGATTTCAGGTATAATCATGATTCTTATCGGCATCTTTTATTACCTTAAAAAAAGGCATGCACCTCCAGGCCGCTCTCACAATATAATTCTGTCAAAACTAAAATCAATTAATGGGTTTTACTCATTTGTCATAGGAATGCTCCTTTCATTATCTGTATTTCCATTTTCTATTCCATACCTGATTGCGCTTGGGAAATACACATCACTCCATCTTGATTTCCATTTTGCACTTGTCAATATTTTACTTTATAACATAGGTTATTCTCTGCCGATGCTTCTTATATTGATTATTTACCTGTACGCGCGTAATAGAAAAAAAACTATTTCGGACTCTTACAATAAACAGATCAATATGCTCAATGTACAACTTACAACATGGACACTGGTCGCTGTTGGAATATTCTCTGCGCTTGATGCGGGATTTTACTTCACAATCGGCCATGCGATACTGAAGAGCAGACTGTTTTGAAATCAGATGTTTCAACATATCACCATTTTATCAATAATAGTATTCCGATAAAGTATATTTTTTTTAACTTGCAATCGTATGTTTTCAAATAGGATACTTGCTGAATATATAAATTCATTGCCAGTTTCATTGCCTTGTTAAAACCCATGCAAACTACATATATTTATCAGACACATTTATAATCAGCGAAAAAAGATAGATGAAAATCGCAAAGCAATCTGATTCAATGAATATACTTTTCTATATAGTAATTTTCCTGATAACACAGGTTACGGGTCTTCTTTTAAGTATGGTGATCTGTTTTATTCTTCAGGATTTCACATGGGGATTCGTACGCGTATCGCTTATAAACTCCTTTATTCTTGGCCTCGCGCTTATCGGAAGTTGTTATCTTTCACAAAAGCTCGTCTTTAAAATAAAAACGTTCTATATCGCGGCCATTTCCTTCTCACTTGTACTGGGTATCAGTATTATAAGTTTATTTATTGTCCTGTTTCTGGAACCGACAGTTTTTATATATTATGATCGTGGAGCATTATCATTTGTATTTATTAATTTCCTTTTCATTATAACAATACAGATAATCAGTTCCGGACAGATTATCTACCGGGAAATCTTGGTTGAGAAAGAAAAAACTATCGGCAATGAACGATCTCTCAAGAATCAGATGGAGATGAAACTGCTTTCATCACGTATCAATCCTCATTTTCTTTTTAATACTCTCAATATGATTATTACGCTTCTTAAAGAGCCTCAAAAGGCCGAGAATGCAATCCTTAACCTCTCAGATCTTCTTCGGGAGAATCTTGATCAATCCGATAAATCCACTATTTCTGTCAGACATGAGCTTGACAATGTTAGAAAATATCTTGAAATACAGCAGCTTCGCTTTAATGAAAAACTGCATTATGAAATCAAAGGTGATGCAGACTTCCCTATCCCGCCTCTGATTATTCAGCCTTTAGTTGAAAACAGTATTAAACATAATATGCATAAGGTATCTCATTTGACAATAGAGATATTTGTTGCGATCCATAATTTACGTAATACTATAACAATAACTGATTCTGTAAAAACTATTAATTCGTCAATGCTGAATATGGGACAGGGATTGACAATTACAAAAAAACGTATTGAAAACAGTAATGGAACATTTGAAATAAAAAATGGAGGGATAGAAATATCATTCAAATTATGATTAAAACAATTATTGCTGATGATGAAAATCATGCCCGTGAGCGTTTACGGGAATTACTTGAACGATTTAATCTGTTTGATATAACAGCAGAAGCAACTAACGGCAACGATGCATTGCAATTAATTATTACACATAAACCGCAAGTCGTGTTTCTCGATATTAACATGCCGGGAATATCTGTTTTTCAATCTATGCCGTCACTTCAAAAACCTCCAATTATCATCTTTCAAACCGCCTATTCCGAGTATGCTGCCGAGGCTTATGATATTAATGCACTTGATTATATTCTCAAGCCGGTAAGGTTTGAACGGCTGGAAAAAACTGTGGCAAAAATTCAGGAAAAATGTAAATTGTTTACTACAGATAATCAGAAATCAATAGAACAAAAGATAAAACCTGCAGATCATGTCACTGTTACAGTCAGCGGAAAAACCAGACTCATTGCTACTGAGGACATTTCAAGAATTTCATTTGAAGACGGATTCTGTTATATCTATACAATATGCGAAAAAATACTGTCAGATAAATATCTGAACTATTATGAGGAAAAACTCAGAGGAAGCAATTTTTTCAGAACAAGCAGAACAGATATAATTAATTTAAATCATATATCAATAATAAATAAGGATTTTCAGGGTTCATTCATAATAGAGATGCGAAACGGAATGCAGGTTGATTTATCGCGAAGAAAAGCGCAGGATCTGAAGAAAATCATTGATTTTTAATTTTTTTGTCCATTTATTACTTAAAACCTACCGTTCAATCTGAATTCTAAACCGCTCATCCGGAAACAATTTTCAATGCAGCAGAAATGCAGTATCTTTAAAGTATAAATAAAGACAGATTATGCATTGAATAATCTATAATCCTGCATAGTCTCTGACAATATTAGCAATCTCCTTTTTAAATGAGGAAAATATGAAAACAAAGATTATTACAATTATTGCATCTGTCATGTTTTTCAACATGTCGATTCAGGCAATGATCATAAAAACTTATTGCGAAGACAAAGAAGAATGCATCAGAACTGAATCAGGTATCTTTAATGAAGATTACCTTTTTACAGGCCCTGAATTGAATTTTTCAGGTGAAGCTGAAGATTTGATTTTTCTTGGCAAAAGACTCACCTTTGACGGGAAAACCAGACTTGGTTTATTTACACTATGCGGAAAACTAATTTACTCCGGTACATCAGGTAATGGTATTATAGCTGCAGGAGGTGAAATTGTAATTAACGGGAGGATTTCAAACAACAGCTATATCGCTTGTAAATCTTTCAATCTCAGTGACAAAGGAGAAATTAACGGAACGATCTTTGTCGTGACTGCCAAATTGTCAATAAACGGTAAAATTAATGGCGATATTTACGCAGGAGCCGGTGAAATTGTGATAAACAATGAAATTCATGGGAATGTGAAAGCATACGGAGGAAGGATTATCTTTGGTGAAAAGGGCAAAATAATCGGTAATCTCGTCTACTATGCAAAAGAAAAACTCAGCGATAAAGAATTATCAAAAGTTACAGGCACTGCCAAATTTGACGAATCTCATAAAAAGGACCTCCAGGACTGGGATTCATTCATAGATTTTAAAAAGTCAATCGGATTTCTGATAGGTCTGGGACTTTTTATCTCTTTCATATTTACAGGCTGCGTAATTCTTTTTCTGCCGGCATTCAGGAAACTGGATGCGGAACAATCCTCAAAAGCCTTCTGGAAAACATCATTATGGGGCCTTATTCCTGTTTTAATGTATCCTGCGATCATAGTACTGGGGCTTGTCATGATTATAACCATTCCATTTTCCATTATGTTAATTTTTGCATTTATTCCATTATTCTTCATTTCAAATATCATAGGAACTGCACTTATAGGAAAGTATCTTGTAAACAGGTTTAACTGGAATGTGACAAAAAGGCATTATCAATTTCTTATAGGCATGACAGCATGCGCTATACTTTCAATAATACCATTAGTTAATTTTCTCATCTTTATCTTTGTCTCATCTTTAGGATGGGGTGTTTATATATCTTTTCTTTTCAATAAAAATTTAACGGCCGCTGAATAGTATCTGTTGAAAGCATATCGGTTGTAAACTATTGAGACATTTGAATAAATGTTCTTTATTCATAAACTATTGTCTTGAAATATTTATCTTTTGTCACTTTAATCAGAAAATGATTTGAAACAGGAGAAACAGAAAATGACAATTAAGAAAAACGATGTTCGAAAAGTATTTATGAAAAAAGGTACATGCTCCCAGACTTTTGCCTATCTGTTAAACCGTGAATCCGGACATACAAAAGAGAATGAGGAACGTGCTTCGGATCTGTTGGCAGGCGGACTTATGCAGACAGGGCATCAATGCGGAATGCTCTGGGGTTCATCACTGGCTGCAGGCGCAGAATCTTTTCGCATGTACAATGATCGCTGTCAAGCTATTGCAATGACTATAACAGCTACTCAATATATTATGGAATCATTCTCCGAAAGGACCAAAACACATAATTGTCTTGAAATAACTCATTGTGACATGACAACAAAATCCGGTATGGCGAAAATCATGTTTAAAACAATTATCTGTGGATTTATATACAGCCACTGTTTTAATCTTGCAGTAAAATGGTTTCCGGAAGCGATTCAGGCTGCAGAAAAAGGGTTGTCTCAAAAGCCCAGTTTTAATATTATTCCATTAAGCTGCGCATCAGAAGTTGCGAAAAAAATGGGAGCCAGTGACGAAGAAATAGTCATGGTTGCTGGATTTGCCGGAGGTCTTGGCCTCAGCGGCAACGCCTGCGGTGCACTCAGCGCTGCAATATGGATGAAATCTCTTGCATGGTGTAAAGTCAATCCCGGCAAATCAATACCTTATTTTAATAATAAGGACATGATAAAAATAATGAATTTATTTTACCATGCAACTGATTCCGGAATTCTTTGTAAAGATATCTGCGGAAAGTGCTTTAAAACGATTGATGAACATTCAGAATTTATTAAAAATGGAGGTTGCGAAAAGCTGATTGATTTACTTGCACAAGGATGAACAGATTCTGTTATGTTAATAAATTACTTAAAGAAAACAGTTGAATATTTTCCAGATTTCATTAAGTATTCACTCTTTTAAAAACGCAAAAATTAAATAACCGGGGTTTATTATGGAAATTCAGAAATTAAACTTTTTAAAGCATCTTTTTCGTTATAAACGCAATGTTTATCTTGACAATAATGCAACAACCGATATCAGTCGGAATGTTCGCAGTAAAATGAATTATGTTCTGAAAAATTGCCATGGCAATCCCTCATCAATATACGGTATTGCCAGAAAATCAACTGAAATCATTGCAGAAGCCAGACAACATTTGGCTGATGCCATTCATGCAGATCCACAGGAAATTTACTTTACAGGGTGTGCAACAGAATCAAACAATTCCGTTTTGAAATCACTCTGCAGTTCATTTTATCCGATAATGAATAAAATTATTTCAACTCCCATTGAACACCCTTCTGTCATCAACACACTGGAATTTCTAAAAAAACAAGGCATCATTATTGAATACTGTCCAGTTGATAATCATGGCCATGTTCTAATTGACGAATTAGAAAAGATGATTGATGACAATACTTTTTTAATCTGCTGTATGCTGGCGAATAACGAAATCGGCACTATTCAGGATATCAAAGCTATTACAAAGATTGCACACAGGCACGATGTACTGGTTATGTCTGATTGTGTCCAGGCCTTTGGAAAGATACCGGTTGATGTTCACTCACTGGGCATAGACTATGCTTCATTTTCCGCGCATAAACTTCATGGTCCAAAAGGTATCGGAGCACTTTATGTCAGGCATGGAAGTCCTTTTTCACCACTTCTTCATGGAGGCCATCAGGAAAACGGTATGCGTGCCGGTACCGAAAGTGTTCACAACATTGCCGGTTTCGGAGCTGCCTGCCAAAATGTCAACAATATCCTTGATCATGCAAAACATATTGAACTTTTAAAATGTAAATTTATTCAGCAGCTCATGAATATCAAACCTGATTGCATAATCAATTCACCTAATGTAAATTGTCTTCCAAACACTGTCAGTATTACTTTTTCAGGTATCAGTAATGCAGAATTCATGGCTATGCTCGATTATTATGGGGTTGCAGTTTCTGCCGCTTCGGCATGCAGTTCACAGGAAGAGAAGTCATCATCTACATTAAAAGCTGTCGGTCTGTCAGATCAGGCGATAAAAGAAACCATCCGGATCAGTCTTGGCACACACACGTCTTTTCGTGATATCCGGTATGCAATAAAAGTAATAAACAATTATTTAAAAGGTAAAAAACTCTTTATAAACCTGATTTCACCGGCAAGGCTTGACGATTCAATATTATTCAATGAGTTATACTACATTCTTGATGTACGTCCGGATTTTATGAGAAATGTAGTAAAAAGTCTGCCGAATTCGCATGAGTTATCATTTGTCTCAAGTGAAAAATACCTTAATCAGATTCCTGCAGATAAACATATTCTGGTAGCTTGTCAACATGGTAATCTTTCACACATAGAAGCATATTATTTAAAATCAAAAGGATTCAGACATGTCAGCAGCCTCAAAGGAGGGATTTGTGCCTGGAAAAAACTTCACAGCGACTTGTATGAAAAATATGGCGGCAAGAATGTATCATTTCTTACTCAGTCAAGTTTAACTGAATGATATAATCCTATTTTTAAGAAATATTTTTTCGATATTGCAGTGGATTGATACCGACTATTTTATGAAATGTATCTGAAAAATGAGACGTGGATGAAAAGCCGCATTCGAATGCAATTTCAGTGGCATTCTTATCTGTCTGAGACAGAAGTTTACGTGCTTTATCAATGCGAACTTTGATAAAGTATTCTGCAGGACTGAAACCTGTTTCCTGTTTGAAAAGTCTGCTGAAATGTGATTCTGAACAGTTAACTTTACGTGCAAGCATTGGAACAGATATTTTTTCACCGAACTTGGCATGCATTATTTCTATTGCACGCTGTATCTCAAGCCGCAGCGAAATGCCATCGACAGAAACATCTGTTTTTAACATAGACCTTATCAGTTTGTGTATAATGCATGTTCCAAGCGCATGCAATATATCCCCGGTTCCTGGCGTTTTTGCCTGATACTCAGCAATAAATTCTTTTATGTGAATCATAACCGATTGATTTACTGTAAAAGGTGTCCAGCAAAACGGGCCGCATTCTTTATTTGTATAGTTAGACCAGATTGTTTCAAAAGTTGATATATCAATCATAACCGCGACAAACCTTGTAAAAACATCAAGCGGCTCTTCTTCATGAGGAATATCAGGAGACATCACAGAAAACCCGTATTCATTCCTCTGGAGTTTTATTCCAATAGGTGCTACCGGACTGTCAGGTTCAAAGGCAATTATTATCGAATATGACGGATGTGTATGACGTGGAGTAACGGCATAACCGCATTGTCCGACAGTGGGAATAAAAATTCCAACAGTCTCATTAACAGCACATTCAATATACTTTAATTGACTTGCAGTAACCGGACCGACAAACCTTCGAATCTGCAGTAATTCTTTTTGATTCAAATCCGCCTCATATTTCCAAATGATATAAAATAGGTTTAAAAAAGCATAAAATTGTAATTTTTTGCAGGATTTCTGAAAGATTTTTATTTTTACTCTTTGTATCTTTGTAGTACATACTTAACATATAGAGGAGTTCTTATGGATACAAATTTGAAAGCAGGTCTTAAATCATACCTTGCGGCACCACTGATAACATTGATGACATTCACCATTGCGTCTCTGATTTTTGCATTTGTAATAAAAGATAAATCACCGATACCTGTTTTTATTATTTTCTGTACTGTTCAGGTTATCTGCATGCTTCTATTTGCACTTCTTCCAGGCAGGGGAAAAACAATTTCCCGTATCACGGCAATGTTTATTATTGGTTCATTTCTTGTTATACTGGCAGGAATCATGGGACATAATAATTTTCAGATAGAAAGCTTCTTTTTCTATCTTATTTCAGGCACTATGGGCGGAGTAATTGTTCATTATTCAATGGCAAAGATCATCGGCCCGCTTCTTTTCAACCGTATCTGGTGCAGCTGGGGCTGCTGGACATCAATGATTCTTGATCTTTTACCATACAAAACCAGTAATTCATGGAAAAAAGGCGGTATATCAAATATCAGGTATTATCATTTTGCTGTTTCTTTACTTTTGGTAGCTATTCTTTTCTTGGGATTCAAATATACATTTATCAATACAGATTTATTAAAAAGTGGAATGGGTTCAGCAGCAGAATCAGCATGGTTTCTTATTGGTAATATTCTCTACTATATCACCGCAATATCACTTGCGCTCATAATGAAGGACAACCGGGCATTTTGTAAATACATCTGCCCCATTACAGTATTTTACAAAATAGGAACCAGATTTTCACTTTTAAGAATCGCAGGCTACAGTAAAAAATGTACAAACTGCAAAACGTGCGTAAAAAACTGCCCAATGAGCATTGACATACCGACTTACATTAAAAATGGAGAGCGTGTCAAATCAACAGAGTGCATCATGTGCATGAACTGCGTTGCATCATGCCCGCAGGCAGCACTGAAAACATCTTTAGGATTAGATTATGCAAAAAAGAATAATCTCAATTTAGAATAATTTTTAATACTGCCTGCTGTTTCAAAGGCAGTATATCAGCACTTTTAAATTAACCGTGTAAATAATATTTTAACGACATATAATTTTAAAAATATGTTTTTTTTACAAGTTTTTTTATTTTGTAAATAATTTTAACTGTATGACTTAGAACAAATTATGTTATCATTTTAAATTCAGTTTACATTTACTATCAAAAAGTTGATTTTTATTGATTCAAATTGCTATTTTTTTTGTATATTATGATATACGCAGCCAATTCTGCGGAAAACAAAATCACCCGGAAATCATCTGATTAGTTTTTTCAGCAGATCAACGATTGAAACAATCAATCGTAATATTTCTATTTAAGTATTTATAGATTTGTTCTATTCTGACAACAAAATTTGAATTTGATAATTCTATTGATAACAAATACTGTCAGTTAATAAAGCAAACAATCCGTGTCCGTCGTCTGTGCATATCTGATAACACTTTTATTTGAATAAACTGTCGTTGCCATAATTAAAAAGGGGTAATCATGTATACAGATAACCTTTACGACCGATATTTTGATATTGCAATGAAAATCCATTCTATATGTTTTGATCTTGGATTATCATCAGATGATGCCAGACTTTATGTTTACATGTATGTCAAGGCAAGTGAATCACCAGACGGTATTGAGTGCTTTGAAAAGGATTGCAATGTTGAAATTGACACATTAAAATCAATGCTTCAGCGGGGGATTGAAAATGCTGTTGTATTCAATGGTAAAGTATCACCAGAGCTTCTGCTTTCCATATTCAAAGCATTTGTCAACAAATCTCTTTCCAGTGTTGAACGTGAACTTCAGACGGAATTCGGGTTTGAAAATACGCTTAACTGCGAACTTGCGAACAGACTTAGATTTCATAGCGATGAATCGTACAGAAAAAATCACATGAATATTTTTACAAATGTAATTCTTTATGAAATATGCAGGTACGATGATGAAAAAATAAAATTATCATCTATCAATTACCAGATAAAGCTTGCTCATGAAGAAAAAGAACTGAATCTGCTTATTAACAGCTGATCTTGATAATTCAAATATTCCTGTATTTTCATATCTGCAATTAAAGCAATCATATTCTTACATGTTGCTTTTAGTCCTTAATAATGTTAAACTAAGATAATTCATTATCTTTAATATAAAGAACAGGTTACTGTTTTATGCATTTTCTTTTTCACGGCTGGCAATTCTGGAAAATTATTCTGATTCACCTGACTGCACTGTTAATATTTATATTTCTCACATTGATTTATAAATTAAGCTTTACTTTTCCTCTTATACTTTTTACATTATTTACAATTTTTTATTTCCTGATTCGATGGCAATTTGAAAAGCCGCTGCTGCTTATTCAAAAAGCACTTAACAGTGATGATGCTTCAATCGTATTGACATTAGCGAAATCCAAAGGTAAATTTGGTCAGATTGCATCACATATTATCAGTGCATCAAGACAGCGCAAGGAGTTAGTATCTGAAATCAGTGAACGGAAACGAATTGAGGGAATTCTCAGGGAAAGTGAGGAACGATACCGCAATGTCGTTGAAACATCACCGGATATCATTCTGATCATGGACCTCTCTGCTAATATCCTTTTTGGGAATATTCGTGCAGCTACGCTTTTTGATATAACAGAATCTGTGCTTGTGGAAAATCTACGCTCATTTCTTCATCAGACCGAGCAGGATAATTTAAAAAAAATGATTGACAGTGTGACTAAACTTGGAAGAATTCACAATGTCGACTGTATTATGAATCGAAAAGACGGAAAATCATTCAATGCAGAAATAAGCCTTTCTCTTTTAAAAACACCCACAGGTGAACCTGAGAGCATAATGACAATTATCAAGGATGTCACTGAACTGAAAACCGCTGAAATGGAAAAGGCCCGTTTTGAGGAACAGTTCAGGTCAATTTACAAAATGGAAGCAATCGGACAGCTTGCGGGCGGTGTTGCACACGATTTCAACAATATTCTCGGTGCAATCTCAGGATATGCTGATATTATAATTCACCGCTATGCATCGGATGAAAAATTGAAGAAATATGCATCCATGATTCTTTCTGCAGCAACACGGGCCGCTGATCTTACTGGTAAACTTCTTACTTTTTCCCGAAAAAGCAAGCTTCAGATCACTGCAATCAATGTTCACCATATTCTCAAAGAACTGACAGATCTGCTCGAACACACTATAGGTAAAAAAATCTCCATTGCCACGGATTTTCAGGCGGAAACTCCTATGATAAAAGGAGACTCAAGTCAGTTTCAGAGCGCATTCATGAATCTTTCAGTAAATGCCCGTGATGCGATGCCCGATGGCGGTACATTGACAATTAGAACATCAAACTATACAATTGACAAAGAATTTTCAAAAAGCCGTGCATATTCTGTTGCATCCGGATACTATCTTAAGGTTGAGGTTTCTGATACCGGAACAGGTATTGATAAACAAATAATGTCACATCTCTTTGAGCCGTTTTTTACGACAAAAGATATTGGAAAAGGAACTGGACTGGGTCTTGCCAGTGTTTACGGAACTGTAAAAAGTCATCAGGGCTATATTGATGTAAGCAGTGAACCTGGAAAAGGAACTACATTTACATTATATTTTCCCGCAATGAGAGCAGTACCTGATTCAGACAGTTTCGACAGATATGAAATGCAAAAGGGTAAAGGCCATATCCTTGTAGTGGATGATGAACTGTTTATTCTCGAAGCCACACAGGAAATGCTTACATGGCTTGGCTATCAGGTGTCAATAGTAAACAGCGGCGAAGAGGCAATTGAGGTTGTTAAATCGCAGCATGTAGATCTTATGATTGCGGACATGATGATGCCGGGGATGAATGGAATCGAAACTTTAAAAAAAGTTAAACAGTATAATCCTTCAATAAAAGCGCTTCTGTCTACCGGATACCTTTTTGAGGATGAAGAACATGCGATTCTTAATGAAGGCTTCTCTAAAATAATACAAAAACCTTTTGTTTCAGCACAACTTGCCCAGATTATCTACGATACACTGAACTGCTGATTTTCAACCCATATATTTACCGATGATTATTTACGAAAAACACGGAATTTTATAATTAAACAGACTTATTCCGGCACTCAATTATCAATTTTATTGACATTGGCCTGTACTATCAATTATCATCATTAATTACTAAAACAAAAATTCAGGGAGTCATATGATAAGAGTAAATGAAAACTATTTAAAGCTGAAATCATCATACCTTTTTTCTGAGATTGCACAGCGTGTTTCTGTTTATCAGAAAGCAAATCCAGAGGTTCAGATTACACGTCTGGGAATTGGTGATGTTACACGTGAATTACCAAAAGCCTGCACTGAAGCATTTCATAAAGCGGTCAATGAGATGTCGGACATTGGAACATTCAGAGGCTACGGCCCTGAACAGGGTTATGACTTTCTGCGTGAAAAAGTTGCACAATTTGATTATCAGGCCAGAAATGCAGATATTTCCGCTGATGAAATATTCATAAGTGACGGGGCTAAATGTGATACTGGAAATATTCAGGAACTCTTTTCAAATGATATTACCATTGCAGTTCCTGATCCTGTCTACCCTGTATACGTTGACACAAACGTAATGGCCGGAAGAACATCGGATTTTGAAGACGGACGTTATGGAGGTCTTGTGTATCTTGAATGTACAGAGAAAAACGGTTTCGTACCTGACCTTCCAAAGCAGAAAGTTGATCTTATTTATCTTTGTTTTCCGAATAATCCCACTGGTGCAACAATCAGCCGTGAGCAGCTTAAGAAATGGGTTGACTATGCAAAAAAAGAGAAGGCACTGATTCTCTATGATGCGGCATATGTTGCATTTATCAACGACAAATCTCTCCCTCAGTCAATTTACGAAATAGAAGGCGCACGGGATGTAGCTGTTGAATTCAGAAGCTATTCAAAAACATGCGGTTTTACCGGTACCAGATGCGCATATACAGTAATACCGAAATCTTGCATGGTATACGATAGAAATGGCAATGCATATCCGCTTCATGGTTTCTGGAACAGGCGTCATACGACAAAATTCAATGGTGTTTCTTATCCTGTGCAGCGTGCCGCCGAAGCCATTTACATTGGTGATGGTCCAAAGCAGGTACAGGAACTGATCGATTATTACATGACAAATGCTAAAATGATCCGTGACAGAATGACTCTTCTCGGATATGTTTGTACTGGTGGAATAAATTCACCATATATCTGGATAAACACAAAAACTGATTCCTGGGAATTTTTTGATACTCTGCTCAAAAAAGCACATGTTGTAACAACTCCAGGTGCCGGTTTTGGAAAATGCGGCAATGGTTATATACGTATCAGTGCATTTAATATGCATGATAAGGTGGAAAAAGCACTTGATGCGATTTCTGCAGCACTTAAATAATCATACCTTGCTTACAATTGTCAGTACCTTGTCCAGATTTGTCTGATCAAACATTCTGGAAAGGTACGAACTCCTATCTTCATTGGTATTTATAACAATAAGTTCGTTTTTATCTTTCTGCATAAGTGTATGGTAATAAACAATAGTACCAAGTCCATGACTGTCAATATATGTAGCTTTACTGACATCAAGATAAATTCTTCTGCATTTGTTTTTGTAAACCTGTTCCAGCTGTTTTTGAAACTTCTTGACATCAGCATCAATTATCTGCCCTATTAATTCAATTACAGGTTCACTGTCTGTTCCCTTGAGATTAACAGTAAGTTTTCCAACTTCAGAAGCTGTCATATTATCCTCCTTTGTGCAACCAAATAATATCGTAGAAAAAGTATAAAGTCAATAAATTGATGATATCGGGAACCAGGTATTTGCCAAAGAATCTGACATTCAGACATATGCATTGATATATTTTATTATCAGTATCTTGTTAATTCATGTTTTTTCTTGTTAGCAAACAGTAATTTCAATCTGATATGCATACTTTGTAAAATATTTAATTCTATATGATTGCATCATCATTTACCTGAACTATATAATGAAATTATAAACATTTAACGGAGAACAGGTTCATGGTCATTTACAACATTCATCCAGTAAATCCTCAAAAACGTTTTATTGATTCAGTTGTTAAAATTTTGCATGATGAAGGGGGAATTGCGGTTTACCCGACAGATACTGTTTACGGAATGGGGGCATGCGCAAGCAACCCTGTTGCAATTGACAAGATCAGTAAAATTCTTAACAAAAACAAGAGTTCCCTCTTTTCATTTATATGCAGTGATTTTACACAGATGTCACGCTATGTGCATTTGACAAATACACATTACAGATTGATGAAACGATATCTGCCGGGTCCGTTTACATTTATTCTGCCTGCAACAAATCTGGTTCCTAAGAAAATAAACCCGAAACGAAAAACAGTCGGTGTCCGTATTCCTGATTGTCCAGTTATACTTCAGCTTGTTGAACACCTTGGGGAACCGCTCGCAAATACATCTATCAATATTCCTGAAGAAATGCGGGGAAATCCTGAACAGATCAAAGCTGCAATTCTGAACGATGTTGACGTCATGCTTGACACTGGCGAAATGGAAGAATCAATGGGATCAACAATAGTAGATTTGACAGGAGAACTGCCTGTGATTACTCGTCAGGGCAGAGGCATCTGGAAAGAATAATACTGCTTTCTGACTTCGAATTTTCTGCTGCCAATCTTAATCTGAGAATTGAATTTCCTTCTCAGATTATTTTCTTCTTTTTTAAGCTTAAAAGCCTATTTTTTATTTATTTTAGCTCTATAAAATATTTTATAATATTGTAATTTCGTAGATTCAATCGAATATATGAGGATTTTTATGACACAGGAACTTGAAAGATTAATTGACATTGTAGCAAAACTGCGTGCGCCTGACGGATGCCCATGGGACCGGGAACAGACACATAAGAGTATTCTCTCCTGCCTTCTTGACGAAACATACGAGTTTTTTGAGGCAGTTGATGAGAACAACCCGCATAAAATGTGTGAAGAACTTGGTGATCTGCTTCTTCAGGTGGTTCTTCATGCACAGATGGCAAGTGAAGCAAAGACATTTACATTAGAAGATATCGCAAGAGATATAAGTGATAAACTTATACGCCGTCACCCGCATGTTTTTGGTGATACAGAGGTTTCATCATCGCGCGAAGTACTTCATAACTGGGAAGCAATCAAAAAGACCGAAAAAGGTAAAGAACATCGAAAATATTTTGTTGATGATATCCCTGATGCACTTCCCGCGCTTTTCAGAGCAGAAAAGATGCAGCGGCGCGTTGCAAAAGTAGGATTCGACTGGAAAGATATACGCCCTGTACTTGATAAGGTTGAAGAGGAGTTTCGCGAATTCAAAGAGGCTATTCTAAATGGTAATGATGTAAATGCAAGTGAAGAGCTTGGAGACATCATATTTTCTCTTGTCAACGTTGCACGTCATCATAATATAAGCGCCGAAGAAGCAACAAGAAGCACAACATACAAATTTGCGCGCAGATTTCGCTTCATTGAAGACAAATTCAAGGAACTTGGCAAGGACATTACAAATGCGACACTGGAAGAAATGGATGTTTACTGGGAAGAAAGCAAAAAGATTGTCGGATAAACTATTATGCTGAAATCAGCAGCCAGATTTGCAGCAGCACCGGTGAACGTCCGGTTTGCTGTCAATTATCAGTCCGGTAAAAGCATTATGTATGGGCGAATCAGGATGTGCAACATAAACAAAAAAAGACTCAATGTTTACTTACCATAAACAGGAACTACGGCTGTGGAACTGACTGAAGAGACGTAATAAATATATTTCTTATTTGTATCAATCATCTCCATAACAGGTCCTGAAATTGATATATTTTTAGTTTTTGCGTATTTTTCAAGTGATGAGTATATCTTGTAAATGCCGGTCATGTATGAGAA
>Ga0209373_10002308_pt1 | contig 19418 bp, 8 predicted proteins | sample Higcelweek5metaG_FD_187173 | JGI IMG/M metagenome (GOLD analysis project Ga0209373, IMG submission 187173) | Freshwater pond sediment microbial communities from the University of Edinburgh, under environmental carbon perturbations - High... | ecosystem: Environmental > Aquatic > Freshwater >... | reverse complement strand
CAAGTACAAAACGATCGACGCTTTGAACTCTGCTTGGGGCACTGCTTTCTGGAGTCAGTGGTTCAACAGTTTCGATCAGGTTGTAATACCAAACACCAATTTGGTGGGGTGGTGGGGCAATAATCCGCACGCTTTGCTCGATTTCAAAAGGTATTCAGCCGATTCGCAAGCCGAGTTTCTCGATTTTCAGGCATCCACTTTGCGGAAGTACATTTCGAAAGACCAATACATTACAACTAACTACACCGCTGTGTGCACCGGGGCTGATCCACGGCGCACCAAAATGCTCGATTTTGCCAGTTATACCGCCTATCCCAATGGAGGAAGCGACAATATTGGCAACCTTGGATTTCGGTTAGGGAACAGTAAAGCTGTTCTTTTTGCTGCTGAATATTATAAGTCGGTTGGCGGTGTTTCGGGTGTAATGGAAATGCAGCCGGGGCCTGTTAACTGGGGCGGGTACAATCCACTGCTTTTGCCGGGCACTGTTCGTATGTGGCTGTACCACACCTTTGCCGCTGGTGGAAAATTAGCTTGTTCTTACCGTTTCCGCCAGATTATTTATAGCTGCGAGCAATACCATTCGGGGGTGATTCAAACCGATGGGGTAACGCCTTCGCCGGGTGGTGAAGATTATATCCAGTTTATGAAGGAAATAAAAGAACTTCGGAAGGAATATAAACCCAGTGCTAAAATGCCCGAAAAACTGGCAGCACGGTCAACCGCCATTCTTTGGAACCTCGAAAACTATTGGACTATCGACAGACAGAAGCAAACAAATCAATGGAATACATGGGATTACCCTATTAAGTTTATTGAAATTGCCAAGTCGTTTGGTGCGCAGGTCGATGTAATTCCTGAAACTACCGATCTTTCAAAATACAAGGTGGTCATTGTTCCTGCTTATGAATTGGCCGACTCGGCTTTAGTGAAGAAATGGAACGATTATGCTGCCAATGGTGGGCATTTGATTCTTACCTGTCGCACAGCAATCAAAAACCGTTTGGGTCATTTTTGGGAAGCAGAAACCGCAGCACCAATTTCGGGGCTAATTGGGGCAAAGGTTATTGCTACCGATATGCTTTCGGGTTATGCCAAAGGCGAAGTCACAATGAATTCAACGAAATACAATTGGAACAATTGGGCCGATCTGCTTCAACCCGAAACCAACACCGAAATTATTGCCAGTTACGACAATCAGTTCTATAAAGGCAAAGCTGCTGTTGTGGCGCGTAAAGTTGGAAAAGGCTCGGTAACTTACATTGGCGTAGATACCGACGATTCGAAATTGGAAAAGGATATTCTTCGCAATATCTACACTAAAGCAGGGGCTACAACCGAAAATTACCCCGAAGGCATCTATGTTTATTGGCGCGATGGTTTTTATGTTGCCGTCAATTATTCATCCGACGATTACACAATGACACTTTCAGGATCGGCTAAAATATTGGTAGGGGAGAAGGTGTTGAAACCAGCAGGGGTATTGGTATGGAGCGAGTAAATACGCTCAAAATTGTGCTACTCCAAAAATGAACTATACGTGCTAAAATCTTAATTCAATTCACAATGAAGAATCATAAAAGCCGATGGATATTCTAAATTACAGTGTGAAAAAGTAGGTTTTTTCCAAATACATCTTTAAATTTTTCAGCTTGAAAACTCTAGTAATGTAGATTTTTCAAGCTTTTTTTGTTTCCATCACTGCATTGTATCTAAAATCAAAAACTGAATATCTAAAATTGCTTATTGGTGATTATTGAACAGTGTATCTTTATTTTCTATAATAATGGAACTTGATTTCTTGAATTTCAAGTTTTTTTAACTGGAGAATTAAAACCTTATTAAGAAGATGAAGATATTTAACCTACTAACTTTCTGTTTGCTCCTTTCGTTTGGTTCGTTTGGACAAAAAACCAGCATCAAATCGCCCAACAACAACGTTGAAGCCGCGCTCTTCAGTGGTTCTAATTCCGATTCGGGCTCTTGGTATCTCAAAGTGAATTATTCCAATGGAAGCCAATTGTTTGAAGTCATTCCCAAAATCGACTTGGGACTTTCGCGCAGTGATCAGGATTTTTCAAACGAATTGAAGTTTCTGAAAGCAGGAAAGCCAACGTTGGTGAACGACCAATACACCGCCATTCATGGCAAGCGCAGCAATTGCAGCAATCAGGCCAACGAGGTGGTGGTGTCGTTCGAAAATCCTTCGAAAGCAAAAATGAACCTCATCATCAGGGCGTATAACGATGGCGTGACTTTTCGTTACGAATTCCCCGAGAAAGAGGGAACTTTTGTGGTGAAAGACGAATTCACGGCCTACTCCGTGCCCGACAGTACCATGCGCTGGCTCACCAAATTCAACCCCGCAAACGAAGCACTTTACAGTACGATGAAAGACGGAAACGAGCAGAAAGACTGGGGTTACCCCGCGCTTTTCAATACGCCCGACAAAGCATGTTGGTACCTGATTCACGAAGCCGATTTGAACCGCACCTATTGCGGAACCAAACTCACCAACTTTGGCGAAAAAACCAAATACAAACTCACTTTCCCCGACAAATGGAACGGCCGCGAAAAAGGAGAAGTTCAGCCAACCATCACGCTTCCCTGGAAATCGCCTTGGCGCGTCATCATTGTGGGAACATTGGCCGACATTGTTGAATCGACGTTGGTTGACGACGTTTCAGCACCATCGACCCTTGCAAAAACCGACTGGATTCAACCCGGAAAAGCCTCGTGGAATTATTGGTCAGACAACCACGGAACCCGCAGCTACAAAACCGTTTGCGCCTTTGCCGATTTGGCCGCGTCGATGGGCTGGCCTTACACCTTGCTCGACTGGGAGTGGGATATGATGACCGATGGTGGCAACCTTGAAGATGCCTTAAAATACATACATTCAATTGGTGTAAAACCTTTGATTTGGTACAACTCGGGCGGCGAACACACCTGGGTAAATTCAACGCCTAAAGACCGGATGTTGACCCACGAAAATCGTATGGAAGAATTTGCCAAATTGAAAAAAATGGGAATCTATGGCGTTAAAGTCGACTTCTTTGAAAGCGAAAAACAGGACATGATTAACTACTACATCGATATTCTTGAAGATGCAGCTAAATTCGAAATCATGGTTTACTTCCATGGCTGTCTGGTGCCACGTGGCTGGGCGCGAACTTATCCGCACCTGATGACTTATGAAGGCGTTCGTGGTGCCGAGTGGTACAACAACGGTCCCGAACTCACCACCACCGCACCCGAGCACAACACAATCCTTCCATTTACCCGCAATGTGGTGGGTGCCATGGACTACACACCTGTAACCTTCACCAATTCGCAGCACCCACACACCACATCGTATGGGCATGAGTTGGCGCTGAGCGTATTGTTAGAATCGGGCATGCAACATTTGGCCGACCGTCCCGAGGGTTACTACAACCTGCCTGACGCCGCCAAAAACTTCTTGCGCGAAGTTCCCAACGCTTGGGACGATACTAAGTTTGTAGATGGATATCCTGGAAAAGATGTGGTGATGGCCCGTCGCAAAGGCGACAATTGGTATGTGGGCGGCATCAATTCCGAAATACGAAGGGACAAAACCAAAAAACTGACATTCAACTTCCTGCCAGAAGGAACAAAATATCAGCTTACATTGATTTCCGACGGCAAATTCGATACAGAATTCGCGACACGCTACTTGGTGGTCGTTAAAAATTCGGAAATTGAAGTGAAAATGCTCCGTCGTGGAGGTTTTGCTGCCAGACTGGAACCGTTAAAGTGATCTGAATAAAGAAAATACCTATTCTAACCATAAATCAAACTGATGAAACTAATATCTCTAATTTTCGCTATGCTGATTTACTTGACAGTTGCAGCAGTGGCACAACCAAAAACAATTATCAACCCTGCCTACGAATTCAAAAACACGGGCATCTATAACCTAACCAAAGTAGAGCTAACCGATACAGTCACGCTGCTTACCATGCACATGACCTTTGTTCCCTACTGGTGGGTCAACTTCGACAGTACTGACTATATCCGCGACTGTGCCACAGGTATTGAATACAAGATTAAAAAAATTAGGGGGGGCGTATTCAATGAGCAAATTTGGATGGGTGCTTCGGGCGACAGTACCTTTATCTTGGAGTATCCACCGCTACCAGCATCGACCAAAAAGATCGATTACCAAGACGTGCTATTCGGCCTATCGCTCGACCCAGCACAGGCTGGCCCACGCAAACCGGCTTCTGTTTCGCCAGCAATCGACAAATGGATGAAAGAGCAATTGGCAAAAGCACCAAAAACAGCCATGCCTAACTATGAGGCAACCAACTTTTTCGGCGAAAAAACAGCCAAGCTTATCGGTTGCATAAAAGGATACGACCTGCGTGCCGGGTTTACCACGGGAATTGTGTATGCGCAAAACGAACTTACCCGTGAAGATTATCCAATTGTGATAAAAATAGAGCCCGATGGTCGTTTCGAAGCCGAGATTCCTATGGTGATGCCAAAACATACATGGGCAATTTTCAACGAACAAATTCGGATTCCTTTTTACATTGAACCGGGGCAAACCCTTTGCATGGTTCTCGACTGGGACGAATTCCTTACTTACGATCGTCGCCGAAACATCCGCTATCAGTTTAACCAAATTGAATTTCGTGGTGCATTGGCTTCAATCAACAATGAGTTAATGGATTATCCTTCTGCTGATTTCAATTACGACGAATACGATAAAAAGCGGAAAACAATGGCTCCGCTCGACTTTAAAGCCGATCAGCTTGCTTCCCATCAAAAGAATATGGTTCAGTTTGAAAACTACCTGAAAGAACACACTCCTTCGGCTAAAGCACAAACCTTACTGCGTAATAAAATCATGCTCGACAACGCCAACAATCTTTTTAATTACACCATGAGTCGCGACTATTACGCCCAGCAGGACAGTACGAACGAAATACTGAAAATGCCAATTCCCGAAGAGTATTACGACTTTTTAAAGGGATTGCCACTTAACGATCCAAGCTTGTTGGTGTGCAGCGAATTTGGCGAGTTTATTAACCGCTACGAGTATTGTGAGCTATTCAGTAAAGCGCAGAAAGAGTATTATCAGAACTCTTTCAAGAACCGGAAAAAGCCTGAGAAAAATTTGTTGCAATACTTTGAGGAAGAAAAAATTGAGATTACCGCAGAAGAACACAAATTCCTGATAATATCTGTGAAAGAACAATTTACCGACGACGATCGGGTACAGTTGGAGCAGATGAAAACATTGGTCGATGCATTTAATCAAAAATACAAAGAGCAGATACAAAAATATGCCGACAAATATGTTGCACCGCTTCAACAAGTCGATCAAACTCGGATGCAGATCGATATATGGAAGCTAAAGGACTCGATCCTTGTCAATACCCTTGGGCTTCAACCCAATTTGGTCTATGAAATAGCCAAAACACGTTCGCTGGATTTTACTTTCAAATATGTTGGTTCTAAAGAAAACGCATCAGAACTTTGGGTATTTTTAAAACAGGGCATTACGACCCCATACCTCGTTCAGACAGGAAATGCTTTGTTCGAGAAACAATTCCCAGTTACAGCAACTGTTGCCGCTAAACCTCTCCCCAAAGGACCAGCCACCGATGTGTTTCAGAAAATTATTGCCCCATATAAGGGCAAAGTGCTGTTTGTTGATTTTTGGGCAACCACCTGCGGCCCTTGCGTGGCAGGCATTAAACGGATGAAAGAAACCCGTGGAAAATATGCGGGCAACCCCGACTTCGACTTTGTGTTTATTACCGATCAGCGCAGTTCGCCCGAAAAAAACTATACCGATTTTGTGAAAGAACAGGAGATGAAGAACACCTACCGCATCTCTGCCGACGAGTTTAATATGTTGCGCCAACTGTTCAAGTTCAACGGTATTCCGCGTTATGTGGTGATCGACCAAAAGGGCGATGTGATCAACGATAATTTCGAAATGCACAATTTTGAATCGGAATTAGGGAAAATATTGCCATCGTATAAAAAATAAGGTAGTTTCTTTTAAGAGAAATCTTTTTGGTTTCAACTTGAAAATACAATGGTGCTGATTAAACTTTTATATAATTGAAAAATGAGAAATAGACTTTTTTTTATTGTTGTCCTGTTCATTTCAATCGCAGTAAAAGGACAAGTATTGCCGTATCAAAACCCAAACCTGAGTTTTGAAGAGCGGGCCAAAGACCTCCTTTCGAGGTTGACCATTGAAGAGAAAGCCGCGCTGATGTGCGACCAGAGTGATGCCATTCCCCGCTTGGGAATCCGCAAATTCAACTGGTGGAGCGAGGCCTTGCACGGATATGCCAACAACGACAGCGTGACCGTTTTCCCTGAACCTATTGGGATGGCTGCCTCGTTCAACGATGAGATGTTGTTCCATATTTATGACGCTGCTTCGGACGAAGGCCGCGCCAAATACCACCAGCATTTGCGCCGTGGCAACGAGAACAAGCGCTTCCTCAGCCTTTCGGTGTGGACACCCAACGTAAATATCTTCCGCGACCCGCGCTGGGGACGTGGTCAAGAAACCTACGGCGAAGACCCTTACCTCACTTCGCGCATGGGCGTGCAGGTAGTTAAAGGTTTACAAGGCCCCGAAGATGCCAAATACCGCAAACTGCTGGCCTGTGCCAAGCACTACGCCGTTCACTCAGGTCCCGAATGGAGCCGCCACGAGCTGAACCTCAATAACGTGAACCCACGTTTGTTCAACGAAACTTACTTGCCAGCGTTCAAAGCATTGGTGCAAGAGGCCGATGTTCGACAAGTGATGTGTGCCTACCAACGTCTCGACGACGAACCTTGCTGCGGCAGCACCCGTTTGTTGCAACGCATCCTGCGCGACGAGTGGGGCTTCAAACACATTGTGGTGTCCGACTGCGGTGCAGTAACCGATTTTTTCACGAGCCACAAAGTATCTTCCGATGCTACTCATGCTGCACCCAAAGCAGTATTAGCCGGAACTGACGTGGAGTGCGTTTGGGAAAATTATCCGTACAAAACACTTCCCGAAGGTGTTGAAAAGGGCTTGATCAAAATTGAAGACATTGATAAAAGCTTGATGCGCATTTTGATAGGCCGTTTCGAATTGGGCGATTTCGACGACGACGCGTTGGTGCCTTGGGCGCAAATTCCTGCTTCGGTGTTGAACTGCGACAAACACAAGCAGTTGGCCTACAAGATGGCGCAACAAAGCATGACGCTACTTCAAAACAACAACAACATTCTGCCGCTATCGAAATCATCGAAAAAAATTGCAGTGATTGGTCCCAATGCTGCCGACGAGGAGATGCTGTGGGGCAACTACAACGGCACGCCCATTCATACTGTTTCAATATTAAATGGTATCAAATCGAAGATTTCTGAAAGCAAAATCGTCTACGACAAAGGCTGCGACTTGGTTGAGGACAAAGTAACCGAAAGCTACTTTTCGCAACTGTCGTTCGATGGGAAACCCGGGTTCAAAGCTACTTATTGGAACAATCCGTCTCGTGAGGGTAATTCTGTTATCTCACAACAAATTACAAGCGCCATAAAGAAAACTACCGCCGGTCAGCACGAGTTTGCTTCGGGTGTAAAACTCGAAGGATTCTCTGCTTTGTACGAATCAGAATTCACTCCAAAAACTACCGAAGAATTGGTATTCAAAGGCGGTGCAACAGGGCATTTCGAATTGTTGGTCAACGGTGAATCGCTTGTGAGATATGACACTTGGCGTACGCTCCCTTCAAAAATACCATTGAAAGTGGAAGCGGGAAAGAAATACAAAATCGAAATCCATTACGCCCAGCTTAACAACTGGCAAGCTAACATCGATATTGATTTTGGGAAAGAGGTTGATGTTGATTATACCGCTCTCATTAATAAGTTAAAAGGTGTTGAAACGGTAGTGTTTGTGGGCGGACTTTCGGGCAAGCTCGAAGGCGAGGAAATGCCTGTTTCATATCCCGGTTTCAAAGGGGGCGACCGTACCGACATTGAATTGCCTGCCGTTCAGCGGAATGCTTTGAAAGCCTTGAAAGCTGCTGGCAAAAAGGTGATTTTTGTGAATTGCTCGGGCTCGGCCATTGGTTTGGAACCCGAAACGCAAAGCTGCGACGCCATTTTGCAAGCGTGGTATGCTGGTGAACAAGGCGGTAAAGCCGTTGCCGACGTGCTGTTTGGTGACTACAATCCCGGTGGCAAACTTCCAATTTCTTTCTATAAGAACTCCGACAAATTGGGTGATTTCGAAGATTACTCCATGAAAGATCGCACCTATCGTTACACAACCGATTATTTGTATCCGTTTGGATTTGGATTGAGCTACACCACGTTCGAAATTGGTAATGCAAGCATTAGCAAGACAAGCATCAAGGCCAACGAGAATGTGAAGTTGACCATTCCTGTGAAAAATACGGGCAAACGTGCCGGAACCGAAATTGTACAGGTTTACATCCGCAAGATGAACGATTTGGAAGGGCCGCTCAAAACATTGCGCGGTTTCCAACGAATGGAATTGGCTGCCGGAAAATCGGAAACTGCCACTATTGAACTCTCACCATCATCGTTTGAATTCTACGATTGGAGCCAACGCCAAATGGCTGTAACTCCTGGCGAATACGAAGTTTTGTACGGAAACAGTTCCGATGCGAAAGATTTGAAGGGCTTAAAAATTATTATTCAATAGAACTTATATTGCAATATTAGGTAACCAGTAAGGTTAAAAATAAAGTATTCTACTTATCTAAATACCACCTATGCTTTAATTGAAGTGTAGGTGGTATTGTTTTTAGGCTAATTCATGACGAACATTTAAAAATAGGTAAAAATGATACTCAATATATATGGGGTGATTGGTATTGAATAATGTTTGGAACACGACTTTAGACAAATCTATATGAAAAATTGCTCCTTGTATGGGTGTGTTGAAGAGGATTGATGTGTGTTAAATGTTTGATTTACAAGTTTTAAGTTGTCATAAGAATTGATTATTACTTTATTATCTATAATCGAAACTTATATGTCTATTTTCTAAAATTTGAAGTAGCCGCCTTCTCTATTTTTATGCTGAATTTTTAGAGTTAACTTAATATCTAAATATAAAGCAAATTACGAATGAAACATTTTTCACTTCTGCTGACAAGTTTTTTATTTTTTATAGCAATTCACTTGTCTGCTCAAAATTCTTCTCCTGTATTAAAAGGAGAAACAGTTTTCGACCCAAACTTTCATATTTACCTCTGTTTCGGGCAATCGAACATGGAAGGTAATGCAGCCATAGCTGCTGACGACAAGATTGGCGTTGATGAACGTTTTAAAGTTTTAACTGTGGCCGCTGACGATTATCAACACTTGGGCCGGGCGGTTGGCGAATGGAACACCGCTATACCTCCTTTGTGTCGATGGAACACTGGACTTACTCCTGCCGATTATTTTGGACGAACATTGGCCGATAGTCTCCCCGATAGTATTAAAATTGGTGTAATTGTGGTTGCCATGGGCGGAAGCGGTATTGATGCTTTCGACAAGGACAACTATACACAATATTATAATAATGCCGATGCATGGCAGAAAAGCTTGATGGATATTTATGGTGGAAGCCCGTATGCCAAGATTGTTGAAATGGCAAAGCTTGCACAGCAATCGGGTGTTGTAAAAGGAATTTTACTACATCAGGGCGAAACCAACAACGGGCAAGCCGATTGGCCGCTGAAAGTGAAGAAAATCTATTCCAATTTGCTCGAAGATTTGAACATCGAAGCAAATTCAATCCCCTTGCTCGCAGGCGAAATGTTGTACCAAAACCAAGGGGGCATTTGTTGGGGTATGAACAGTATCATTGCGAAGCTGCCCAATCATATACCCAATTCGCATGTTATTTCTTCGGAAGGTTGTACCGGTACCGACGATTTTCATTTCACCACCATTGGTGCCCGTGAATTGGGGAAACGTTATGGGTTGCAAATGCTTTCGTTGTTAAAAAATTACAATACAGTTGAAGGACAAACTGTTGATAGCCTAGCCATTGAAAGCGTCAATTTTACCTTATTAACAGGTTCGAGCAAAAAAGTTCCTCTTACCGCTGTTTTTGCCGATGGTCATACACAGGACATAAGCTATAAGGCGACTTACGAAATCAGTAATCGGCAAGTAGTTGATATCGAAAACGGTACAATGAAAATGCTGGCCGATGGCGATGCTACCATAACGGCAAGTTTCAAAGGTGCTCTTGGGCAAGCGCAGCAAGTTGTATTCAGCGTAACAGCAACTACTTTTCCGTTAACCAATGATTTGTTCAACCCTAAAATTTGGGAGAACGGCACTTTCGACGAAACCACCCAAACCCTTAAAACCGGGCAATGGGGCTTTGGTGGTTGGCAGTACGATGGCATCGATCTTTCGGACTATAAATACATTGTAGCAAAATTGGGCAGTGCCAATACTGCCGATGTAACGTTCAATATTTACGACGGAAACAGCTATTGGGGATCGCCTGCTTCATATAAATTTGGGAGCAGTAACCAAATTGTCGTGACTTTAGATCAGGCGAAGAAAAACGATGGCTCGATGCTAAACCCCGAACATATCTACATTGCAGGTTTTTGGTCGAATGGTAGCAACTCTTTTGTTATCGATTCGGTTTTCCTATCGAACTCAAGCGAATACGATCCACCTGTTGTATTTGTTAAGGATATTCAAGGCATAGAAACCACTCAACTCAAAGGGTTTCAATACGAATTGGGTTCAGGTCCATCGGCGTGTCAAACCCTTGTAGTTTCGGGTAATTTACTAACAACTAATATTACAATTACTTCGCCAACAGGTTTCGAAGTTTCGTTAGACAGCATGCAGTCGTTTACGTCGAAAGTAACCTTGGATCAAAGTAACGGAGAAGTAGCCGAGACGAATGTTTTCGTTCGAATGAAAGCAGGGCTGACTAAAAGTCCAAACACAGGGAACTTAACCATTGTTTCAACTGGGGCTTTCACTAAAAACGTTGCACTTACGGGGATTGTTAGCTCGAAAACCGGCATTGAAAAACATCATAATCAGGGAGCTACAGTTGTTTCAACTCAATTCTATTCTATTACAGGGCAAAGGCTGAATACATTTGAAGGGATGAATGGGGTATTCATTGTGAAGAAGCTTATGTCTGACGGTTCAATTCAGATTTCAAAAGTCAACATTTATACAAAAATATAATGAGAAGAATAATATTTTCAGTACTAGTATTCGTATCTGTTTTTTTTCAGATAGATAAAGCTTTTGCTTGGGAAGGAATGCCTATGCCTAAGCTGCATGTCGAAGGCCGCTATTTAAAAGATAGTCATGGTCATATCGTTAATTTACATGGTTTTGCACAAACTTACTCCCCTTGGTTTAATGAAAAAAATACTAAATGGAGTAATTATGATGTAAATGGCTGTCTAACATACAATAAGGGAATTATTGACGAAGTTTTGAACGCAGGGTGGAAAATGAACTTCATTCGAATGCACATGGATCCTTATTGGAGTAATACTCCTGGTTGCACAGGACGTTATGAAGGCGAAGAATGTTTCAACGAAACCCGTTTCAAAAAATACCTCGACGAGGTTTTTGTGCCAATGGCCGAATACGCCGTTTCGAAAGGTTTGTATGTAGTAATGCGCCCTCCGGGTGTTAGTCCCGATAGTATTGAGGTAGATGGTGTGTACCAAAAATATCTTATCAAAGTTTGGGGTATTGTTGCCAAGCATCCCAAATTAATGAATAATGCCAATATCATGTTCGAATTGGCCAATGAGCCAATTAATATTTTAGGTACCGATGGAACTTATGGTGCTGGAACACAAGGTCATTTCGACAACCTGAAAACTTATTTTCAAACCATCGTTAATACTATTAGAACAAGTGCCGATAATATTCTTTGGATTCCCGGGTTAGGCTATCAGGCACTTTATGCCGGCTATGCTACTAATCCAATTGAAGGCCAGAATATAGGTTATGCCGTACATGTTTATCCAGGTTGGTTTAACAGCGGTAACGGTTACGAACCTTTTCAGCGAGGGTGGGACAGTCAGGTTCAACCCGTAGCCGATTTTGCCCCAATTATTGTTACAGAAATGGACTGGGCACCCGAGCGTCATGAAAAATCGTGGGGTAAAGATAGTACTGGAACAGCTGGAGGAAGCGGTTTTGGTGCTAATTTCAAAAAGATTGCCGACGATTGTGGCAATGTTAGCTGGTTGCTTTTTACCAGTCCCGATCTTTTGGCTCAGTTTGGAAATCCAAATGCCGATGCCGATGTTGTTGATTTCCTGACAGACCCCGAAGCTTGTCCTACTCCAATTCATAAATGGTATGAAGAATATGCCGATGAATACAAATTAGATGGGGTTACTGATGCTTATTTAACTATGAAGGGTTTACGAAATAGCGGAGATTCTGAAATTTCGGTTCTTAATAAAAGCTCTATTGGGTTAAAAATAAACGCTGTTTTTGCCGATGGTCATATCGAAAATGTTAGTTCTGTTGCTCAAATAACTGTCGATAACCCTGACGTGGTTAAAGTTGTACGGGGACGTATTTTTACGATGAAAGATGGAAATGCAACTGTAAATGTTTCTTATACTGATTCAAAGGGGACAAAAAAAGAACTTACCTTAAAGGTTACTTCATCAACATTCCCTCTTACCAATGCCTTATTTAATGCTGATATTTGGGAGAATGGCACATTCGACGAAACTACACACACCCTTAAAACTGGTCAATGGGGTTTTGGAGGATGGCAGTACGATGGCATCGACCTCTCGGACTATAAATATATTGTAGCAAAATTGGGTAGTGCCAATACTGCTGATGTGACTTTCAATGTTTACGATGGCAACAGCTATTGGGGGTCGCCTGCTTCGTACAAATTTGGGAGCAGCAAACAAATTGTTGTCGTTTTAGATCAGGCAAAGAAGAACGATGGTTTGATGTTGAACCCTGAGCATATCTACATTGCAGGGTTTTGGTCGAACGGGAGCAATTCATTTGTGATTGACTCTGTGTTCCTCTCCAATTCAAGCGAGTTCGACCCACCTGCTGTTTTTGCTAGCGACATGAATGGAACAGAAATAGCAGAGCTTAAAAGATTTCATTATGAACTTGGGTTTGGTCCATCGGCATGTCAAACCGTTGTTGTTTCGGGTAATTTACTAACAACTAATATTACTATTACTTCGCCAACAGGTTTTGAGGTTTCGCTAGATAGTACTCAATCTTTTACGTCGAAGATAACTTTAAGTCAAAGTGGAGGAGAAGTTACCGGAACTAATGTTTATGTTCGAATGAAAGAGGGGCTTTCTAAAAGTCCAAGTTCAGGGAACCTCAATATTGCTTCAACTGGTGCATTCACAAAAACAGTTGCACTTAATGGGGTTGTTGGCCCTTTAACAGGAATTGAAAAATATCACAACCCTAATGCAACTGTAGTTTCAACACAATATTATTCAATTACTGGCCAAAAGGTATCAAACATCGATCAGTTAAAAGGTTTATTTATTGTGCAGAAGCTCATGTCTGATGGAACAATTAATTCAGCAAAAATTTTCAAATAGTAAAAAAGCAACGAATTTTTATTGAAATAATTTTTTGCTGATTAAACGAGCAAGGATTTTGAGAGTCTTTAATCTTAAAGAAACGAGAATAGACTAGATCTCTACAGCTGACAGAAAATCATATTTAAGATCAATCTGGAGTTGTTGGTGATGTTAAATTAAAATCGATAATCAACTATTTTATATATCTATTTATGAAAAATAAAATTAATAATTTAAGAATACTGATTACAGTTTTCTTTGTTTTTATACTAACCTTCAATTCGATGGCTCAAATTGAAGATTTTAAGGTTGGAACAACCACCCGTAAAATGCTTGTCTATGCACCATCGGGCATTGAACCCAACCGTCCGCTTCTTCTATCGTTGCACGGTATGAACCAAGATATTGCCTATCAGCAAAACCAAACCAAATGGGAGTTGATAGCAAAGGAAAACAACTTCGTTGTTGTTTATCCAGGTGGAATAAATAATTCGTGGGATATTTCAGGGACAAGCGATACTGATTTCATCTTGGCCATTATCGAAGAGATGGTTAAACGGTATGGTATTGACCGTGACAGGGTTTACCTATCTGGCTTTTCAATGGGGGGAATGATGACCTACCATGCAGCAACTAAGATAGCCGACAAAATAGCTGCATTTGCACCTGTTAGTGGCTACCTGATGGGCGGTCCAAATACCAAAAGTTCGAGACCAATCCCAATTATACACACACACGGAACTGCCGACGATGTAGTTGCATATAGCGGCGTTTCTACTTGTTTAAATGCTTGGGCCAAAAGAAATAACTGCCAAACACCAGCTGTTGTAACCAAACCTTATCCTGTTGGTAAAACTACCAGCGATTCAAAATCTTACTGGGGTCCTGGTACCGATTCTGTTGAAATTGTTCTATTAAGCCTGAATGGTAAGGGTCACTGGCATTCAAACGATGGAAACGGGGTGAATACAAGTCAGGAAATTTGGGACTTCTGCAAGAAATATTCGTTAAGTTATGGTGTATCTAAATTTGTTACGGCTTCGGTAATCAACGAAAACCCAAAACAGGTACAGGTGACTTTTAGTCTGCCAATCAAAGCTTCAGATAACTTTAGTGGTTTTACTGTAAAAATCGATAGTCAGCTTGTGGCAATCGACAGTGTTGTTTTAGCCGATTCGAATATGTTAGTAATCAATTTGGCCGACAGTATTTTGAATAGCAACGAAATCAGCGTTTCATATACCAGCGGTAATGTTCTTTCTACTTACGAGAAGAAATTGGCTGGGTTTGATAATAAATTGGTCGAAAACTTACTTGTTGGTGCTTCTCCAAGAATGGTTGAGCTTGCTGTTACCGAAAATGGCGATACACTCAAGATGGTGTTTAATAAAAAGATGCAACTTCCTTCCGATATTTCAAGCCTAGTTCTGAATGCCGAATTCAATGGCGACTCGGTTATCTCTATTCTTCAAAGTTCATTTTTCAACAACGACTCTACAATTTTGGCCTTCCCACTGGCTAGCCAGGTTTTTGCCGATTACAAGCTTTCTCTTTCTTATTCAGGAAACAGCCTTGTTGCGGCCGATAGTAGTTTGGTTCGAAACTTTACCGATTATGCGGTTGCAAACAAATCAATAGGGTTGCCTGTCCAAATTGTAAAGGGAGCTTTGGATTCAAATTCGTACACAATTTCCCTCGAATTTTCGAAAACAATGGTGTTGACAGACAAACAGTTGAGTCAGCTTGTTTTCAGTGTTAATGGCGCTACAGTTTCGTTTAAAGAATTCAATGTTCAAAAGAATTCAATCAAATTTACGCTGAAAAACAATTTGCATTATGGCGATAGCATCAAGGTAAGTTACACCACTGGTGATGTTGCTGCATCAGACAAAGGAGCATTAGAACCTTTCAGCAATTTCGTTATCGAAAACCCATTGAGTATGCCTACTTGGTCGGCTTTACCCGGAAAAATTGAAGCTGAAGACTATACTTTGCAATTTGGCACCGACAAAGAAAATACCAGTGATGTTGGTGGTGGTTTAAACGTAGGTTGGATCGAAACAGGCGATTGGTTTGAATATGCAATCGAAAACAACACTTCAGAAACCAATTTTGAAATATCTTTCAGGTTGGCCGCACAATCCACAGGAGCTCAAATTGGTTATTATATTGATAATATTAAAATGGGTCAGCTTGTTGTTCCTAGCACCGGAGGCTGGCAGGTTTGGCAATCGGTAATTAAAACAATAAAAATTGGGCAAGGAAAACACTATCTAAAAATGGTTGCAACAAGTGGTGGTTTCAATATTAACTATTTCCGGATTCAGAAGGATTTTACTGAAGTAAAGGATCTTAAGGTTGATAATATTACCATTTTTCCTAATCCGATATCAAATAAACTGACTATTAGGTCATCAGATTTCTTGTATAATAAAATTGAGATAATTGATATGCTTGGTTCTACCGTTGTAAGAAAAGATGTTGACTATAATGTAGAATTGGAGATTCCATTAAGCATTCCTGACGGTTCATATATATTGAAAATCAGTAACGATAAAGAAATTCAAAATAGAAAAATCATAATACAAAACAATTAAGGTCATTAGTGTTCAAGGAAATCGCTTCATCAGAATTTTGTACTTTATTATGAAATTTATCTGATAAAGCGATTCCCTTGATTCAAAGTTGTTGGTAGCTTATTTTTTAGAGAAATAAGTGTAAATTAGAATGCTCATTTTCAGTAAAATGATCATTCTACATAATTAACTAAACAATACAATTATGAAATTTAAGCACATAGGCATTTTTGCTTTGTTAATGATCTCGTCTTTTGGTGTAGTTAAAGCTCAAAATACGCCTTCGTACTGGCAATTTACACCTACACCTCCGCTAGGCTGGAATAGTTGGGATATTTTTGGAACAACAGTTACCGAACAGCAAGTTAAGGAACAAGCTGATGCCATGGCAGTGCATCTTCTTCCAAGCGGGTATAAATACCTCACAGTTGATATTCAGTGGTACGAGCCTGAAGCTAAGAGTCATGCCTATAACCCGAATTCAATTCTCACCATGGACGAGTATGGCCGTTTGACTCCCGGTTTGAAAAAATTCCCGTCGGCTGCCGATGGAAAAGGGTTCAAACCGCTTGCCGACTATGTGCATTCAAAAGGATTAAAGTTTGGCATTCATATTATGCGCGGTATTCCAAAACAGGCTGTTGATAAGAATACACCTGTGCTTGGAACAACTGTTCGTTCTCAGGATATAGCAATTAAAAGTTCCACCTGCCCTTGGAATCCGGATATGTATGGTGTAGATGCTACAAAACCAGAGGGGCAAGCCTACTATAATTCAATAGTTCAGATGTATGCCGATTGGGGTGTCGATTACATAAAGTGTGATGACATTTCGCGCCCTTACGACAAGGTTCAACAAGCAGAAATTGAAGCATTAAGAAAAGCCATAGACAAAACAGGTCGCCCCATTTTATTGAGTTTATCGCCTGGCGCAACACCTGTTAAAGCTGGAGAACACGTTATGAACCACGCTAACATGTGGCGTATTACCGACGATTTTTGGGACAACTGGGGTTTGCTTTATGCAATGTTCGAAAGGCTCGATGTATGGACTCCCTTCCGAGGTCCCGGTCATTTTCCCGATGCCGATATGTTACCAATTGGGATAATTGACTTCAACCGCCCAACAAAATTTACTAAAGACGAGCAATACACGCTCATGAGTTTGTGGGCAATAGGCCGTTCGCCGCTCATTTTTGGGGGCGACATGACCCGTCTCGACGATTTTACCAAAGAGATGCTTACCAACCCCGAAATGCTGAAAGTAAATCAGGAAAGTACGAACAACCGTCAGGTTTACAACAATAAGAACCTGATTGTTTGGACAGCTGATGTTCCTAATAGCAACGACAAATACGTAGCGTTGTTCAATGCCCAAAGCAAGGGCGACAACATCGATTTTTCGAATGCAAACTATGCCAGTCCTGTAATTGCAGGCAACGGTAGTTCGCAGGAAATCAGTGTTTCAGTAAAAGACGGGAAAAAGCTTGTGTTGTTTGTGAACGATGGTGGAAATGGTTTCGATTGGGACCACGTGGCTTGGGTCGATCCTGTTTTGCATGGTCCTAAGGGAGATCTTAAACTGACTGATTTGAAATGGATTAATGCAACTTCGGGCTGGGGCAATGCCAATGTTAACAAAGCTTGCGATGGCCAGCCTTTAATTGTTGATGGTAAAACAGTAAATGGAATTGGAGCACACGCAAAATCTGTAATTATTTATGATTTACCAGAAGGCTACGAAACGTTTACAGCCAAAGGTGTTGTTCTTAAAGAAACTGGTTCTGTGGTTTTTGGAGTTCTTGTAGATAAGGGTGTTATGAATTTTCCTGAAGTAAGCGAAGTTAAGGTCGATTTCAAAACCATTGGCATTAAAGGCAAAGCCAAAGTCGTTGACCTGTGGAGCCATAAAGATATGGGTGTGTTCAAGAAGGAGTTCAGTCGTGAATTTCCAATGCATGGCGCAGGTCTGTACCGTATTAGCCCTGTTAAGTAATTCGAATGATCAATGTAAATCAATTGATATCCGGCTCAAAAATCTATTTTTTTGAGCCGGATCAATATTATCTATATTCAAAACATATTTATCTAATTTTTAAAAATAGACAAATACTACATCTCTATTTTTATACTGAATAATATTTCCTGACAAGTAATGAGTGAATATATCACACACAGTGATATGATACTGATGGAGATACCAATAATTATTACTTACCATTTAGCATTTAAAAACAAATTATAAATACTTGAAAATGAGCAAATTTATTTTTCCTTTTATAGTAATATTAGTTTTAGTTCTGAATTCTTTTGGTCAAAGCATCCAAAGGAGTGAACTTAACGATTGGGAAAATCAGCAGGTGTTTGGGATAAATAAGGAATACTACCACGTGAATGTAGTGCCTTACTCCGATTTAAAAAGCTCGCTGAAAATGGATTACACACAATCTTCATTTTATAAATCGCTAAACGGCACGTGGAAAATCAACTATGTGACTAAACCGTCAGAAGCTCCTGTCGATTTTTATAAAACGGACTATTCTACCGCAGGATGGAAAGATGTCAAAGTTCCTTACAGTCTTGAAAATGCTGGTTTTGGCGAATTTATCTTCGTGAATGTGGTTCACCCGTTCAATACCCAGAATCCTCCAAAAGTGGGCGACGATTTTAATCCGGTTGCTTCGTACCGAACAACATTTACAGTTCCAGCAGCTTGGGATGGCCGTCAGGTATTCTTGAATTTTGATGGCGTTGAAGCTGCTTTTTACCTGTGGATTAACGGACAAAAAGTTGGTTTTAGTGAAAACAGCTATTGCCCTGCCGAATTCGATGTTGCCAAATACCTGAAACCAGGTGAAAACGTGCTGGCTGTTCAGGTGTACCGCTTCAGCGATGGTAGCTATTTGGAAGATCAAGACTTCTGGCGTTTGAGCGGTATTTTCAGGGATGTTTATCTTTATTCTGTTCCAAAGGTGGCCGTAGCCGATTATACCATTGTTACTGACCTCGATGCAAAATATACCGATGCCGATTTGAGCCTTTCACTTAAATTAAAAGCCTTCAATGGAGCAAAAAATAATGAAGAATACCTTGCCGATGTTGTTCTTTTCGATCAATTTGGCAAAGAAGTTTTTAAAGATGCTACTTCAAAAATCAAAGTAAGCGACCTAAACCAAGGCCGCTTGAAATTCTCAAAAAAAATACTCAATCCGCTTAAATGGACTGCGGAAACGCCAAATCTTTATACGCTTTCAATCACGTT
>Ga0209373_10002307_pt1 | contig 19425 bp, 15 predicted proteins | sample Higcelweek5metaG_FD_187173 | JGI IMG/M metagenome (GOLD analysis project Ga0209373, IMG submission 187173) | Freshwater pond sediment microbial communities from the University of Edinburgh, under environmental carbon perturbations - High... | ecosystem: Environmental > Aquatic > Freshwater >... | reverse complement strand
AAGCTCCGGCCCAGGCGTGACAGCTCGGCCACCACGAGGGTGTCGCCAGCCTTCAGGCGCTCCGTCAGCTCCTCCAGGCCGCGTTCCCTGGCCGACCGCCGCGAGGACATTTCCCGCTCCATCCAGCCCGAAATCTGCACGCCCTCGCGGTTCGCCCAGGACAGGATCTCCAGCCGCTGATTCTGCACGTCCTGCTTCTCGGTCGAAACCCGCAGGTAAGCGATTATGGCCATGCTTGCCCCCTTTTTTTGAGGTCGTTACGCGGAAAGCCTCTTTCCGGCTTTTTTGTGCCACATGCGCAACGCTAATGCAAGCCTTTTCACGTATCATTACGCAACCCCTGAACGAACGTTTTTTGTTATCACATAGCAGCGTGCAATGAAAAATGTGATCAGAATGCCGGACCGCAACGAATGGCTGCCCCGCCTGCCGCGAGGGAGTATTGCAGGCCACGGCAGTCTGCATGCGCTTCAGCCGTTTACAAACAGCCGGGCCGCTGCCTGCAAAAAATTCAACCGCCTGGGCCTGATTCAGACTGCACCACGGCCTCGGTTCCGCCAAAACATGCCGGTCGATGGACCGGGAACCCCGCGAAGGATGGTCGGCCAGGTCGGCCAGGGTCGCGTCAGGCTTGCTGCTCTCGTTCATCTTTCCCCCCGCTTGCCCGGCTTAACCACCCGGCTTAACTCTCGTTTACCCATGCTTTCAGCTCCACTCGAATTTCTTAACCGGCGCTTAACTTTCGACCCGCTTTTACTCGGTTATCTTACCCCGGCGCGGTTGCGGCTGCGGCTTCATCCGCCCGCATCCGCTCGAACTCCTCATCGCTCATCGCACGCACAACGCCCGGCCCCTCACGCTTCTCGTCCATCTCGGCGCGGGTCGGGTATTCGCCGCCCAGCACTTTGTCCATGCAGCCACGGTTAACCAACCACCCCAGGCTGGCGCGCCAGGTCCCGCCTTCGCCCATCAGGAACGGGCACTCCCGCACCTTGGCGAAGTATCCGCGCCACCACTCCAGGTCCTGACGCTCCGGCCCTGCCTTCCAGCGCGCTTCGATATCCCGGCGCATCTTCTCGGTCGGCTCTTCCCGCTGGGGCAGCTCAGGCAAGACGTCGGCGTAGATGCTTGCAATCTCATTCACCGGCGCATTTCCTTCCCGCCCTCCCCTCGGGGGGGTAGGGGGGGATTTAAGATTGGTATTGGAATTGGTATTGGAGCATTGGGTACCCATTGCCGACCCATTACCTTCCGCATCCTTTTTATCTTTACCCTTGTGAGCCTTTGCGTCCCAACGTTTTTGAGCAGCGGCGCGCCCCGCCTCCCTGCGTTCCTCGGCCCTAGCCACATAGGGCTGCTCTTCCCGCCAATCGGGCAAAAAATATGTTCCGTCCTCGTCCTGGGCCAGAAACCCACACCGTATTAAGTCTTTAACAAAACTAACACTTTCTTGGCTCACATTGCAGAAGAGATGGATATCCTCGCTGCTTATTTTGTCCAAACGGCCCGTGTCGGGGAAGTGCTCCGCCACGTAATCCCAAAGATACAGCACAGCGCAAATGCCTGCCGGACCATGTAAATTCAGCATTCGAAGGCTACGCATGTCACGCATGAATCCCTTTGGAAGCCTTAAATCCTGAACGTAATTACCCAACATTTTCGCCATATTGCCCCCATATACGCACCACGGATGCCAGACAAGCACGTGCGAGCTTCAACCTTGGAATTTGTTTTCTGCGCAAGTGCTGCTAATGCCACTTGGCGTGAACCCACACTTTCGCTAATACCCGGCTAATACCTACCCAATGCCCACCCATTAGCTACCTATAATTAGCGTCTGAATTTTCTTAACCGCCTGCCGCAACAAAATTTTTCGTACCCGGCCCGGCCGGGCGCGCCGCCACCGCATTCCACCCTGCGCATGCCTATCCCCAGTCCGCCAGCAGCGGAGGCCGCAGCCGCTCGACAACCCTGGGGCTGGGCCAAAGGCATTCGGTCCTGGGGCTCGCCACGTCCGCATAGGCCTGCATTTCCACACGCCACCGCCGACATGCAGCCGCGCGTAGAGGTCAGAGAGAACACAACACCGCCCTTATGGTGCAAGCGCTCGGCCCCTGAGCCTCGTAATGCGAGTCCGCCAGTACATGGCTACACATGAAATCGGAGTTTTGGGGATATACCGGCGGATATCTTTCTGCATGCCAGCAGGGCATTTCAAACCCCTTCGTGCTGTGCTATCCATATGAAATCATTGGCGTGCGTGGGGTTGCTTAGTGGCTTTCACGCCGTTAACAGGGGTTCAAATCCCCTTGGGGACGCCAGCGCAAAATCAAAGGGCTTACGGTTTCGCCGTAGGCCCTTTTTGCGTTGCTCGAAGCGCCATCTTGCTTCACTTTTCGCGCGGGGGGAGGCCATCGGTTTATGACCGCTCCAAGCCAGGCCTTTCAAGGAATTCCCGGAACGCCTGACGAAGCAAAAGCAGAGTATTTTTTTGGAGAGAGCGGCGTTAGAGCAGCATGGCGGCGCAGTACCCGACCAGCGCCCCCACAGCCAATCCGCAGCTCACCTCCACTGGCGTGTGGCCGATGCGCTCTCGAAGCAGCGCAGGCTGTCCCTGCTCCGCCCGCAATGCGTTGATGGCCGAAGCCTGCCTGCCGACATGGCCGCGCAGGCTTGTGGCGTCCAGCAGCACAATGAAGGCCAGGGTCAGCGCAACGCCCAGGGCCGGCGAGTCGAGGCCTTCCCGCAGGGCGATAAGCGTGCACATGCTGGCGACGATGGCGCTATGATTGCTCGGCAGCCCGCCGTAGCCGATGAGATTGAACGCCAGCCGCCCGGCGCGCAGGCTGTTGATGGCGAACTTCGTGACGCCGGCCACGAGCCAGGCAAGAAACGGCGTGACAACATAGGCGTAATGCATGGAGGTCGGCTCCTTGTGCGCGCGGGCCAGGGCTGCGGTCTAAAAACGCATCTTTTTGAAGATGCCTTCGGGCACGTGGCGGATGACGAGCATGACGAGCCGCCATATGGGCTTGACGTAGATGACCTCCGGTCCCTTTTCCGCAACGGCCAGGATGGCCTTGGCCACTTCCTGGGGCGTGGAGGTGAGCGCCTTCGGCAAATCCATGCCTTCCGTCATGGCGGTGTCGACAAAACCCGGCTTCACGGTCACAACCCGCACGCCAGAGCGCGAAAGGCGCTGCCGCAGGCCGGAAAGGAAAGCGGTGAAACCGGCCTTGGCCGCTCCGTATATGTAGTTCTGCGCCCGGCCACGGTCTCCCGCGACAGAGCTGACGCCGATGAGCAGCCCCTTGCCACGCTGCTCAAACTCATCCGCAGCCAGGGCAAACACTCCCACCAGACCGGAGAAGTTGGCCGTTATGATGCGCCGCGCAAGCTCCGGGGCATGGCGCGCGGCTTCCTGGTCGCCCAAAAGGCCAACTGCACTAAAAAGCGCTTCCGGCCTCGTCGGCAGCCCAAGCCAGAACTCCTTGTGCGTCTCCGGCTGTTCCGCGTCGAAGCGCAGCGAGGGTACCGGGCGGCCCAGGCGCACGGAGAGGTCCGCAGCCACGCGGCCGACGGCATCCGCATCGCGCCCGGCGAGAATCAGATTCCAGCCCGCCTGGCCAAAGGCCAGAGCGGTTGCCCGGGCAATGTCCGAAGTCGCTCCCATAATGACAATGGTGCGCATCACATTCCTCCTTGCCGCAAAAGCTTCAGCCGCTTGGACTGCAGCGATTGCAGCTTCCATTCAGGATCCCACTTGGCCTTGACCTTGAGGAAGCCGTCCAGAAGCGTCCCATAGCCTCGGTGGAAGGTCTCCGGCGACATGCGGGCGTCCTTTGTCAGATAAAGCCGTCCCCCGTAATCAAGCACCATGGCGTCCAGCGTTTCGAGCAGGGGAAAGAGCTTCTCGCTGATGGGGAAGTCGAGCGCCAGCGTGTATCCTTCCATGGGGAACGACATATTGCCTTGCGGATGGTCCTGCCGCCCAAAAAGCTTCAGCACTGCCAGAAAGGAGCCGAGTCCGGAGGCGGCGATGCGCGACAGGATCTTTTCCAGTCCGGCACGGCCCGCCTCCTTGGGGATGACGAACTGGTACTGCGTGAAGCCGCGCTTGCCATAGATGCGGTTCCACTCGTTCACCGCGTCCAGCGGATAGAAGAACGTGGTGTACGGAACGATGGAGTTCGCGACGCCAGCCGGAGCCTTGCCGTAATAGAGCATGTTGAAGGCCTTCACCGACCACGGATTAAGGGCGAAGGACGGGAAATCAACCGGTATGGTGAGCGTGCGCCCGTGCGGCAACGAGAGCGGCGCGGCGCGCAGCGCGCTGGGCAGCTCATCCGGCCGGGCGTGCTCCCCGCGCATAAGCACCGAGCGCCCAAGACCGGCTCCAGCCGCCGCGCAATCGATCCAGGCCACGGAGTACGTCCACGCGCCGGATTCCTCGAACGCGTCCATGATCTCCCCCAGATTGGCCGTCTTCACGGTCTCCTGGCGGATATAGGCGGATTCAATGGGCACGAGGTCCACGGCGGCCTGAGCGATGAACCCCGTGAGTCCGTGCCCGCCCCGGGTGGCGGCGAAAAGCTCCTGCTCCTCAGAGGCCGAACAGCGCACCGTGGCCCCGGCTGCGGTGATGAGGTCCACCCAGGCAGTGTGCTCGCCAAAGCAGCCCGCGACGTGGTGGTTTTTGCCATGCACGTCGGAGGCGACGGCTCCACCGAGGCTGACGAACTTCGTGCCCGGCGTCACAGGCAGGAACCAGCCGCGCGGAACAAAGGCGTCGAGAATCTCGGCGAGCGTGACACCGGCCTCGGCCGTAAGCCTGCCCGTGCCGGGATCAAAGGACAGCATCCGGTTCAACCGGCGCGAGGACACGATGAGCGGCTCGGCAAGGGAGCTGTCGCCGTAGCAGCGGCCCATGCCTCGGCCGATGGCGCCCTGTGCGGCGCGCAGGGTCTGCGCCGCGTCCATCTGACTGTGCGGAGCGGCAATGGTGCTTTCCGCCACGGGATATTTGCCCCAGTTTGTTATGCGCATTGCCTTCTCTTGCTGAACGTCAAATGTTTATGCCCAAAATAGCTGGAAAACACGGGGAATAAGACGCCGATGACATGGGCGATGTCGTGCTGCCGCCACGTCCAGCCGATGAAAGGCAGGATATAGTCCGCCAATGCGACGCTGACCGCAAGGGTTTGCAGCAAGGCGAACGCGTTGATCACAAGGTACCAAAAAACTTCCCGCAGGGGGCCGCGCCCGCCAGCGCCATTGAACACCAGAAGCTTGAACATGAAAAACGCCACCAGCATGCCCACGGAATACGCGAGGGCGATGGCCACAGGATAGCTGAAGACCAGGCTGAACAGGAAGCGCGACCCCATGTTGGACAAGGCGGCCACTCCTCCGCTCAGCAGAAAGATAAACACCCGCCGGGAGAAGATCATGCCGGTGCGCCCGCCAGCCGCGCAAGTGCGGCACCAATGCGCACGCTCTCGTTGATGGAGCGGTCCTCGGGAAACGAGTGCGTGGTGTCGGCCGCGTAGAAGCCGGGCATTCCCGTCTCGTAGGGCGGCAGCACGTGCCGAAAGCCCGGCGGGCATACAGGCTGCGCGAATTCGTAGCGGAACACCCTGGCATGACGCTCGCGCGCGGCCGGGTTGATGAGCGCAAAGGCCGCGCGGGCCATGTCCAGCAACTCCCCGTCCGGCTTGGCCCAGTTCGGATGCTCATGCGGCATGTAGAACGGCACGTAGACAATGCCGTCGCCGCCCCATTCCCCCGTGGCCCGCAGGTTGCTGTACTCAATGACTCCTGGCGCATCGAAGCCGGGCATATCGACATTGAGCCAAAAATTGTCCGTCAGGGGCCGGTCCAGCCGGAACAGCGCGCACGCGCACCCGACATTGCGCACGCGGCGCAGGCGTTCGGCATAAGCTTCCGGCAACTCCGGCGCAAGCGCCTGAACGTACGGCAGAGGAATGGTGCTGATGACCGCGTCGTAGTCCAGCCGCTCCCCATCCAGTTCGAGAGAAACGCCGCTGCCAGCGCGCGCCACACGGCGCACCGCAGTGTTGAGGCGCACAAGGCCCCCCAGGCTTTCGATGCCGCGCACCAGGGCATCGATGAGGACGCTCGTGCCGCCTTCAAGATAGCCGAGCCGCTCTTCCATGAGGCTTGCCCGCGAGTTGGCCACCCGGCGAATGCGCGAGGCGATCCAGGCTGCGGAGAGCGGCGTGCTGAGCTGGAAAAATTTCTTTTCGAACAGAAAGCGCCAGAGCACGTCGTACCCTTCCCGGCCCTCCCATTTGCGGAACCAGTCGTCCGCAGCAATGTCATCAAGCGGCGTCAAGTCCTTGAGAAGTTTGCAAGAAAAGGCATGCAGCCCGTAGCGCAGCCGCGTGAGGAGCGAGACATCTGGAAAGCGCAGCAGAGCCAGCGGGTTGCCCCAGCGGTGCAGCCGCCCCTTGCCTGCTGCATCCGGCCGAAAAAAGCCCATGCGCGTCGCCTGCCAGCGCAATTTCGCCTCAAGGCCAAGCTCCGCCAGCAGACCAAAAAGCTGTTCATCCGGGAGGTTGATGAAGTGATAATACCGTTCCAGGGGCAAACCGTCGAAATCAAAGCTAGCCGACATGCCCCCGGGCCGGTCGTCAGCTTCGTAGACATGCGCGGCAACGCCGGCGCACAGCAGCCGATACGCCGCGGAGAGCCCCATGGGGCCGGCGCCGATGACGGCGACACGCCTCACGTCCAGCGCTCCAGCACCACGCTGCTGTAAACGGGGTGGGTGAAGGTTTCTTCAATGGCCTGGGCAAAGGGCGTGGGCGTTACGCCGAAGACTTCCTTGATGCTGATGCCGCGGAAGTAGTCGCCTGCGGTGAGCGCATCGAGCTGGTCCGCAACGAAGGGCGGATTGGGCAGCAGCAGCGCGTACGTGCGCATAAGAAGGCGGAAGAACCAAATGGGCAGATGAACAAGCACCGTGTGCAGGCCCTTGGCCCGGCGGATGCTGCGCACGATGTCCACGTAGGTCACGTCTTCCTGGCCCACGATGTCGTACGCCGCGCCATTTTGCGCCAGCTCCGCGCAGCGGATGAGCACGCGGCAGAAATCGAGCACATACAAGGGCTGGCGCATGAAACAGCCATGGCCGGGGATGGGGAACACCGGCGTTTTGGCCATGAAGCGCGAGAGCCAGCCCAGGTGCTTGGGGTCGAACCAGCCAAACATGAGGGTCGGGCGGGCCACGCAGTATGGCAGCCCGGATTCGGCCATCAAAGCCTCTTGGCTCCGCTTGGACCGGGTGTAGTGGTCGTCGGCCACGGAATTGACCACGGAAGAACCCACAAACACGGTGAAGGGCGTCTGGTGCCGCTTGGCGCTCGCCAGCACGCGGGCGGCAGAGTCCAGGGTATTGCGCTGGAAGGGAGCCCAGGTCGCGCTTGTTATTTGCGCCTGCAGCAGGAACAGCCGCGCCGCGCCGGCCAATTCCTCTTCCCAGGGGCCAGGCTCGCTCAGGTCTGCGTGGATGCAGCGGACCGCCGGGTGCAGACGCTGGAGAATGGCAAGATTGTTTTGATGGTTGTCGAGGGCGACGATGTCCGTGTAGCCCTGGCGCAGCAGCTCAGCGACAAGGTTCTGCCCGACGAGGCCTGCGGCGCCGGTGATGACCAGCTTGTCGGCGTGTGAAAGCGTCATGCGTGTCTTCTTATTTCAAGTAGGTGAGCGCGGCCATGTGCAGCACCCAGCAGCACAGCGCGCACTGGATGAACGTGTCGTGCAGCATTACTTTCGTCGGCGAGCCGGAGTCGTCCTGCACCAGCACGATTTGCAGGTAGCGCAAATTCCCGATGATGACCCAGAACGCGCTGAGATAGACCAGCTCCGACCCGAGGTGCAGCCGCACTTCCGGCGAAAGCGTGTACATTATGTAGCACACGGTGTCAGTAGTCGAAAGGAGCGTGATGGCGGAGAGGATAAACTGCTTGCTGTATTGGGCCGAGCAAAAACGGACCACGCCGCGTCCCGGCTCCTTGTCCCGCAGGGAGAGGTCGTCCCAGCGCTTGCTCAAGGCCAGAAACAGCGTCAACAGAAAGACCATGAGCACTAGCCACGAGCTTGTTGCGTAGTGTGTGGCCTGGGTGCCGGCCAAAACCCGCAGAACGAAACCCGCGGCCACGCAGCTCACGTCCAGGATGGAAATGTGCTTTGCGAAAAGCGAATAGAAGACGTTGAGAGCGAGGTACAAAAGAACGGGAAGGATAAAACCGCCCCACCAGGACAGGACGATGGCGCCTGCCGCAAGAAGGAGGCCCATAAAAACAGCGACCGCAAGTGAGACCTGGCTGCTCGCGATCGGCCGAAAACACTTTACGGGATGGTTGCGGTCCACTTCGCGGTCGCGGTAGTCATTTAAAATATAAATAGCGCTTGCGGCCATGCAGAATGCAAGAAAGGCCTGCCCCCCTGCCAAAAGCAGTTCCGGGTGCACCATGCCGCCACCAAAAAATAACGGCAAAAACACGAATAAGTTTTTGACATATTCTTTTGGACGCACAAGAATAACATATGGAGTAATATTGCTCATTCAACACCATTATTTTCAAGAAATGCAATAAGGATGAGCGTTGTGTCTCTCACACGAGACAGGCTCTCTCTCCTAGCCGAATCCACAAACATCAGTAATGCGATGCATTTTATTAATTTTTCACCATTTCGCCTTACATACCATCAGCATCATAAACAATCATTTCGCTAAATTCTATACTGAAGCCATTCTGCCACTGCAAAGTTTCGCCGCTGTGGTTAGAAATGGACATTTCCTTGACCCGCATATTTCGCAATGCGAAATCCTGCGTGTAGAGCATGGCAAAACTATGAGCATCCTCAATTAGTGGAGAAAGCACGAAACCTGAATGCGACATGATTGGAATAAATCGAAACTTGCGCTGCTTGCCATCTTCAAGAGTCAAGTTAAGCACAAGTCGGGAATTTTTATACAACATACGGATAATGCGTCCCAAAATGGTTGGCTGTAGATTGATGCTCACCCATATTGGATTATCAGATTTTGGAACTGGAATGCTCTCCCCCAAAGAATACTGGCCCCCGCCAAGCCTTGCAAATTCCACTTCGGGCAAAGAGCTTGATATTCGCTTCAATACGACGAAATCATTTACGAAAGAATCTTGGCGATAGCGCGCGAGGAGCACAGGCCAGCTTGCTCCATCCTCACTTGAGGGGATTCGATCATCTATGGACTTGACTGTGAAGTAAATAGTTTCACTTCCCCGTGGGCCAAGCAGGTGCTGCCTATTTTTTTCAACAAGTCGCGGAGAGTAGGCAGAGTAGCTTTGCAGCACCGGCCGTGGTGACCACCGGTTGCCAGACGCAATCAACAAAGATTGATCCCAAGGGTAGATGTCTGCGGTTCCCGCCGCAACAGGAAAGCCACCCTGGTGGCGCAATTCGCTGACCGAGGCGAAAAAGCGATTCTCAAGCCATCCCTTGTCCGTTATTCTCTTCGAAACCCCCTCATACGCTGAGGCATATGCATTGTAACCTTGCTGGAACATATTCCCCACACGATAGTGGAAATTCACAAGAGAGCTAAGCAGCAAAGAAAATATCAGAAGAGAAGAGAAGCGTTTCCCGCGGATAAGCAAACCCAAGGCCATGATACCTAGCACAAGAGAGCTTGATCCGATGATGGCATGGCTATCGTGGCGGACCACACCGGCCTTGAACGCCAGAAACATAAACATACCATACAGAAAAAACAAAAAGGTTCGCACACTTCTGGTGGTCTTCGCCAGTTTGGCAATCCAGTAGAGTACAGCCACAGAGCAGAGAAATAGCAAAACGACTTCTTTGCTGTCTCCCGGGTCGGCCATGGCCGCACTATAGCCTGCAGAAATTTGCCAGATTCCGTCGAAGAAATCAGGAAGGGCTGCAAGCGGCTGCTTTGCGAGCAGCCAAAAACCGGCCAGGGAAATAGCTGGGATAAGCAAGCTGACCAGAGCCAACCCCCAACGTTTGATGACAAAAAGAGAGATGGCAATAAGTGCGGTTACGCCGACGCAAAGGAACAGCACCGTGCCCTTAACCAGCGCCATGAGGCCAAACGAGGCCAGCAGAGTCAGAACCCAGGCCCCTTGAGCCGTATCTCGTTTCTCGATGAAAACGACTTTAACAAAAGCAAGTGCCACCAGGATTGGCACAAACAACAAAATCGCATCTCTCGAAGACGCTTGTCCAGAAATGCAGACACATACCCAAAGGCCCCACCACCAGGGCAAATCCCGCACAAGCAGAACAAGACAGACCCAGAGGGTCAACGCCAAAAAAGCGCCTCCCCCCAGGGCAAGAGCCTCAGTGGCAGGATGGTATGACCAGGAGTAGAGGAAAGAGTACGGTCCAAACGTAAAAACAATGTCCCGCCCAAAGACGAAGCCTTGCGCCACAGCCTCGTTCAAAGCGTAAACCCACGAGGCATCGAGTCCCGAAAGGGGTATTGCCGGATTCAATGGCACCAGCACGGCAGCAGACGTAATCAAGGCTGCAAGGCAGACAAACAAGCGCGAAACATTTTTCGCACTTGTAGGGGACAGGTGCTGGGTTCGATTCATTAAAATCCGCAGCCTATGCGCCATGGGTTCGAAAGAATGGGCACCCGGCATGTGCTACGACAAAGAGAGCTGGTTTGGGCGCATTTTCGTCATGGGTTCCTCCTGCGGCTTGAGGCGAAAGGACTTGTTCCGTGCAGCGCCGGTTGACCACAGACACGATCGACTTGGCCCTCGTGGCCGCATTGTGTGAATAGGCTAAGGCCGACAGTTGATATTTCCATGTCCTGTGGCTCGGGGATTCAGTATACGCTTGCCAACTCCCTGTAAACAAGCCCAACAGCCAGGGAGAGCCTTACCCCCTGGAATTGGAAGTTTCCTCTGCGCAAGCGCCATTCAGCAAAGCCAGCCCCCAGGGAAACCTGAGCACAAGCGGAACCGCCGCAGGCCATTGCGCATAAGAACGCTCGCCTAGCGCCTACAACCAACGCCGGAGTGACCTGTCCGCAGCTTCCGTGGAAACGCCCAACCTCGTCACTCCGCCAGTAAGTGGTCCACAGGGAGCACCGTCGAATGTCTCAGAATCCCACCAGGGCACAGGCGCGGCACATGATGCCAAACGTTAAGCCGGATATCTGCAACAGTATGCAGGACCGCCCTGGCATATTCCTCTGTGTCAGCTCAGCGAGCCCGCGAAGGAAAGCGGCTATCGGACAATCCACAATATCGGCGCTGTCACTGACGCAGGGGTTCTGGCGTAATCTGCACCTTGAACTGACACAAGGGAGCGTCACCCAAAAAGGTGACGGTGGCCCCAATGACACTCGCCTTTACATAGCCCTGGAATCCTGAGTTGCCAGCCGATGCGCTCGCTTTGCCATCCCTAGCTCCCGTGAGCGCAAAGCCTACCACAGTGTTGCCTTCGTCTAGGCACCGGACAAGTTGTGGAATTTCACCATGCTCAGCGTCGGAAATCCACCCCGAGACACGCAAGAACTCATTGTCGTACGGGAGTCTTTCGACTGAGCTCAATCCACCAGAGGCCGGTCGGGCTGCGGCAGGACTGATGGTTGTGCCGTATTGCTCCGCGATGTCTCGGTAGGGATAGATGGAATAAATGCTAATATGTTTTTTCTGAGCTACGAGAACAGGCTTAACCCAAATATTTGCGATCTCTGGGGTTTGCAATCTTGTTCCAAGAGATAGGGCAACAGCGTCGACAGTTTTGCGGTAAACTTCCTTGTGCCGCGACTTCAAGGCAGGTGTCTGCCCTGCAAGCATTGCCGCAGGGATGATACACAACAAGGCGCATGCTGCTCGTTTTCTCTGGCGTAGCAGTGACAATATTTGGGGCGTAAACATTGCAAGAAGGGCTAACCATCCAAACAACGTTACCGTTGTATATTTTGGAATCGTTGGTCCGCTTACGCCGATACGATTCACAGATATCGCAACACCAGTCACAAGAACAAAAGTGACATAACCGAGCAGAGAAGCCTGCAAAGAATTCCTTGTAACTGCCAGTTGTCGCAGCTGGAATAGAGATAAAACGAGAAATACGACACCCGCAGGAGTTGCAGCATAATTGCCAACAGCACCTCTGCCAACCACGAAAGAAAAGGGCGCACCGAGATATGCACAAAAAAACACGAGCATATCAAAATACTTATTACTTAAGCTGTCAATATTGTGTTCATTATGCACAATCTGACTAGTAAGTTCTTTATCATCGCTGATATGATAAAGAGCAAGCATTGCAACAGAAAGAGCAGCAAAGAAAATTACACGCTTTGCCGGTTGTCTTAACGCAATAGAGACAAGCACCATGAGAGGGAAGACAAGGAGTCCGTTCCCCATGGTCCCCACGGAAGCGACGCCGAAGAGGCAGGCGAGCCAGAAGTGACGGCTGGAAACCTGAGGCAAGGTCGATTTATATAAAAACAACAACGCACAGAGTGGTAACGTTTGCGCCCAAAAGAATGAGACCTGAAATTCCCACGTGAGATTTGTATCCTGGCACCAGTAATAGGCGCTGCCAACAATAAAACAGTACAATGATGTACGGGCGTAGTCCGCCTTGTTGCCTTTGTCTGCCTCCCGCACGAACAGGCATAACACAAAAGCAAAGACTGCAACGATTGCATAATTCGTCACAATGAGCGACCGGCCCAATCCTGAGAACCAGCGCATATCGGCATAATAGGATAGCCTGGCCAGCGTGTTTGGATGCTCATTATGCAGTTGGAACCAAGCGCGCCAGTCGCCGTCAACAATTCGAGCGTAAAACTCAACGCCGCCCGGCCACATGTCGGAATATGGTATCGGGGTATATGCGCGGAACGCACCGATGATTGCGAAGGCAACCATCAGCACGCCATAGAGCTGGAAAAAGAGCTGGATTTTCTTCGCAGAAACGGTTTTGCCTTCAGATTTCAAAATATCCATCATATCAGCGGTGGCCCCTGATTGTTCATTGCCAGGTTTGTGGCTTTCTGAATTCACGTTTTGTTATGGAAGACCGACTTGCATGCAAGGGGCGGTGATGATGTACGTCAATAGGTTCGCTTGCCTCATGGGAAACTTAAATCTGTCCTGGCAATGCCAGCGCTCCACCATGCTGAAATCGTGACGGCAGGCCATAGCACGCATTCTGCCGCATCCTGCTTTTTGGGGGCCATCACCTCGTCTCATATCCGCACGGCCTTTCATTTACGCCCCCAAGAATAGCTTTTATAGCATACAACGTGTCCCGCGCGGTTGTAAAGTCCCTGCACATAAGGATCATTGTCCAATGGAGAACGCCGGTCCAACAAGGAGCAGTGCCGTCATGTGGGCTGTCCCGGATTCACTGCGCTTCAACTCGTTAAGATTCCGTCGGAAGCTCCCCAAGAACAGGGTGCCAAATGCCGCCAGAACGTGGGCAGGCGATGCGCTTTCTCCATAGCAAAGGCGCGGCATAGCGGTGCAGCCCCCTCCCCAGCTCACAATCGGTGACGTGGCTGGCGTCCGTTGCCGCAAAACACGCGCAGGATGGCTGTCTCTCGACCAAATGCTTCACCCCCTTTGGGGACGCCAGCGCAAAATCAAAGGGCTTACGGTTTCGCCGTAGGCCCTTTTTGCGTTGCTCGAAGCGCCATCTTGCCCCCAGGCCTAAAACACAGCATGATGCGCGGCGTGTCTCAATGCCATTGAGTGGGTGCCAGCACATGTCGAGAAAGTCTCACGCAGCCAAGGCCAAGAGCCCCGGCACAAGACGGGCGCAGCCAAGCGGACCCGATCCCCTGTCCCTCAAGGCCCTGGCCGAGCTGTTCAACCAGGGCCGCCATGCCGAGGCCGAGGCCAGCGCCCGCGCGCTCGCCGCCGCGCATCCGGCCGATGGCTTCAGCTGGAAGGTTCTCGGCACCGTGCTGCTCATCCTTGGCCGCCCGGCCGAGGCGGCGGAGGCCAGCGCCCGCGCGGCCGCCTTACTGCCCCATGACGCGCAGGTTCACGCCAACCTGGCCATTGCGCTGCAAAGCTTGGGGGACCTGCCAAAAGCCGAGGCCAGCTATCGCCGCGCCCTGGCTTTGAATCCGAATTTCGCCGATGCCCACAGCAATCTGGGCAATACGCTCCACGCCCTCAAGCGCACGGACGAGGCCGAGGCCTGCTTTCGCCGCGCCATGGAACTCGCTCCCGGCAACGCCCACATCCACGCAAACCTTGGCGCCGCCCTGAACGCCCTGGGACGTCCGCAGGAAGCCGAGGCCAGCTGCCGCCGCGCCCTGGAGCTGAATCCCAACGCGGCCCAGGCGCACAATGCCCTGGGTATGGCCCTGAACGCCCAAAACCGCCCGGCCGAGGCCGAATCCTGCTTCCGCCAAGCCCTCGCCCTCCGCCCTGGCTATGCCGAGGCTTTGAACAACCTGGGCAACGCCCTGCACCACCTGGGCCGCCTGCTGGAGTCCGAGCAGAGCTTCCGCAACTCCCTCGCCATCCGTCCTGCGGACGCGGAGACCTTGAGCAACCTCGGCAACACGCTGCACACGCTGGGCCGCCTGCGCGAGGCCGAAAGCTGCTACCGCGAGGCGCTTGCCATCCGTCCGGACCTGACCGCTGCGCGCAGCAACCTGCTGTTTGTTTTGAGCCACGCCGAACATTGCGGCCCGGCGGAGTATCTTGAGGAGGCCCGGCGCTATGGCCGGGAGGCCGCCCAAAGGGCTGGAGCGCCCTACGCCGCCTGGCGTTGCGAGACCAAGCCGCGGCGGCTGCGCGTGGGCTTTGTCTCCGGCGACCTGCGCTCCCACCCCGTGGGCCACTTTCTGGAAGCGGTGCTGGAACAGCTTGATCCCGAACGCGTGGAGCTTCTGGCCTACCCGACCGCGAACGACGGCGACGCCCTCACGGAGCGCATCAGGCCATGCTTCGCCGCGTGGAAATCCCTGGCGGGGCTGCGCGACGAAGCCGCTGCCGAGCTGATCCACGCCGACGGGCCGCACGTGCTGGTGGACCTCTCCGGCCACACGGCCCAGAACCGCCTGGAGCTTTTCGCCCGCAAGCCCGCGCCCGTGCAGGTCAGTTGGCTGGGCTACTTCGCATCCACTGGCCTTGCGGAAATCGACTTTCTGCTGGCCGATGAGACAGGCGTGCCCGAGGGGCACCGGCAGTGGTTCACGGAGACCATAGTGCCCCTGCCGGAAACCCGGCTGTGCTTCACTGCCCCCAAAGACGACATCGCCGTGGGGCCGCTGCCCGCGCTCAAAAACGGCGGCGTCACCTTCGGCTCCTTCCAGAATCTGGCCAAGATCGGGGAGCCGGTGCTCGATCTCTGGGCCGAAGTTCTCGTCGCCTTGCCCGGATCACAGCTGCGCCTGCAGTGCCGCCAGCTGGACGACAGCGCCGTGGGCGAAACCCTGCGCGCCAGCCTGGCGCGGCGCGGCGTGAAAAGTGACCGCGTGCGGCTGCTCACCGGAGTTCCCCGGAACGAGTACCTGACCGCGCACAACGAGGTCGACATCATCCTCGACACCTTCCCCTACCCGGGCGGCACCACCACCTGCGAGGCTTTGTGGATGGGCGTGCCCACGCTGACCTTGGCGGGCAAGGGGCTGCTGGGCAGGCAGGGGGCCAGCCTGCTCACGGCGGCGGGGCTTTCGGACTGGATTGCCTGGAGCGGGCAGGAATACCGCGACAAGGCCGTGGCCCTGGCGTCGGATTTGCCGGGACTCGCTGCCCTGCGGCAAGATCTGCGCAAGCGGGCGCTGGCCTCGGCCCTTTTCGACGCCCCGCGCTTTGCCAGACGCCTGGAAACCGCGCTGTGGGACATGTGGGAGCGGCGGCCTCTGCGCTAGGCTCACTCCCTCCGTATTGCCCCACACGGCAACGCATCCGCCTGCGACATTTCCTCAGCACTATTTTGGGTAGCGGCAGCGCATGCGGCCTGTCCGTTCGCAGGGCCCCCAAACTGGCGCGCTGGCGTAATGGCGCAAAGCAAGTTCCATCTTCCTCCCCACGCTGCGGGCGTCCCCGGCCTCCGTCAGTCATGACGCAGGCCCTTGCCCTTTCCCGTCTCATCTTCTTTGCCCTTTTATGGAGCGCAGACTTTTTTTGCTTCTGAACTTTTTGTTTACGCGGCAACAAAATAGCGCTAATCCATTTTCGTTGCCACGGAAACAAAAGGAGTGACACCGATGGACACCGCCGCCGACATCGTCAACGCGCTCACGCGCATTCAGGAACGCTCGAATATTCTGCGCCACGGCCGCAGCGAAGTTCCCGAAGGCCTCAATCTGGCCGAAGCCCACTGCATCCATTGGATCGGCACGCTGCCCGCAGCAAATGTCACGCGCATCGCCGCGCAGATGGCCATGACGCGCGGGGCCATAAGCAAAATAGCCAAGCGGCTGCAGGGCAAGGGCCTGGTGGAAAGCCACCGCCTGCAGGGCAACAACAAGGAGCTGCACTTCCGCCTCACGGACTCCGGCGCGCGCGTGTTCGCCGAGCACGCCAAATGCCACGCTACGGCCCGGAGCGAAAAGCTGTCGCTCCTCGAAGCATACTCCCCGGCCGAACAAACGGCCGTGCTGCGCTTTCTCACCGATGTGGGCAAGCTGCAGGAAAACAAGATGAAGCAGGAGCGCCACGCGGCGGATGAGGAGTCTTCCGATGTCTGAGGAAAAAGTTCCGCAGGGCCGTATTGCCGCGCTCTCGCTGGCCCACATGTTCAACGACTGGTACATGAACTTCATCCAGACGCTGCTGCCGTTCTTTGTGGCGGCGGGCATGGGCGTCGGCAAGGGCGCGTTTCTCATTTCCGCCTTCACTACAACGTCTTCGCTGCTGCAGCCCGTGTTCGGCTACCTGGCGGACAGGCGCGGACAGCGCTGGATGGTCTACGTCGGCACCTTGTGGATGGCGCTGATGCTGGGCTTCTTGGGCACCTTCGACAGCTACCCGCTGCTGATGGCTTTGGCGCTGCTGTCCGGGCTTGGCACGGCAGCCTTCCACCCGCAGGCGGCGGCCATGGTTGGCGCGCTCAGCGGCCGCAACAAGGGATGGCATCTGTCCCTTTTCGCCGCCGCAGGCAATATCGGCTGGGCGCTCACGCCACTTATCGTGGTCCCGGTGGTCAAAAGCCAGGGGCTCGGCATCACCCCGGTCTTCATGCTCCCGGGCATAGCCGTCGGCTTGCTGCTATGGCTCGTCGCCCCCAGCGTCAAAAGAACCGCGGGAAAGGCCCAGGAGCCCCTGCTGCCCGCATTGCGCGCGGTCTGGGGCGAGCTCACCAAGGTGGTGCTCATCGTTTCGCTCCGGTCACTGGCCTACTTCGGGCTCATCGCCTTTTTGCCCCTGTATCTGCAGACCAAGAACATCAACCTCATGCAGAGCAGCAGGCTGCTGTTCTTCATGCTCTTCTCCGGCGCGATGGGCGGAATGCTTGGCGGACGTCTTTCCGACAGGTTCGGACGCAAAGCCGTCATCGTGGCCTCGCTCGCTGCAAGCACGCCGCTGTTTCTGTGGTTCCAGCATGCGGAAGGCCCGGCCGCCCTCGTGCTGCTGTGCTTTGCCGGCGCAGCGCTGCTGGCCTCCTTCTCGGTCACCGTGGCTCTTGCGCAGGAGCTCATCAGCCGCAACGCGGCCATGGCCTCCGGACTCACGCTGGGCTTCGGCATCGGCATAGGCGGCCTCGGAGTCGGGCTCGTGGGAATGTTCATCGAACATGCTGGTGTGGACAGCGCCATCACCCTGCTGGCGCTGTGCCCGCTCGCGGCGGGCATCATGGCGCTGCTGCTCAAGCCCAGAACCGCCAGCGCGGGCGGCGCGCTTTGATCGCCAGGGGCGGCTATTCCGCCTGGTCCGCCACTCTGGCTTTTTCGGCCATGGCCACGGTGAGGACGGCGGCGCTCGCAAGCCGCAGCTTCAAGCGGGGCAGCGCGCCCCACGCGGTGACATGAAACAAAGGTCAGGACGCCAAAGGCAGGAGCATCCCGAGAAAAACCACAAAGGCTCCTCGGTATGCGGCCAGGCGGCAGGGCCCAATCTCAATCGTCGAAGCGCCTGGTGATGCTCCCGTAGGCGTCGATGCGGCGGTCGCGCAAAAACGGCCAGCCCCGGCGCACGTCCTCCAGGCGGCAGGGGTCCACCTGCGCCAGAAGAATCGTCTCCTCGTCCGAGGGGGCCTGGGCCACCAGATCGCCCATGGGCCCGGCCACAAAGCTGGTTCCCCAGAACTCTATGCCTGCGCCCTGGCTGTTGTTGCCGTCGGGCATGGGCCGTTCCAGGCCGATGCGGTTGGCGGCGGCGATGTAGCAGCCGTTGGCCACGGCGTGGCCCCGCTGCACCAGCTGCCATGCGCCGCGCTGCTCGTCGCCCAGCAGGTCTTTCTCCTGCGGGTGCCAGCCTATCGCCGTGGGATAGAAGATGACCTCCGCGCCCTTGAGCGCAGTCAGCCGCGCGGCCTCCGGGTACCACTGGTCCCAGCACACGCACACGCCGATCCGGCCCACATGGGTGTCCACGGCCAAAAAGCCCAGGTCGCCGGGGGTGAAGTAGAACTTCTCGTAGAAGGCCGGGTCGTCGGGGATGTGCATCTTGCGGTACACACCGAGGATGCCGCCCTCGCGTCCCAGCACAACAGCGGTGTTGTGGTACAGCCCGGGCGCGCGCTTCTCGAACAGCGAAACCACGATGGCGGTTCCGGTCTTCTTGGCGAGCTTGGCGAAGGCGGCAGTGGTGGGGCCGGGCACGGTTTCGGCCAGGTCGAAGAGCCGGGCGTCCTCCTGCTGGCAGAAATACGGGCCGAGAAAAAGCTCCTGCAGGCAGATGACATCCGCGCCAAGGGAAGCGGCGCGCTCCGCCAGATCCAGGTGGGCGGCCATGTTTTCCTCGGCGCTCTCGCGGCAGCCGGTTTGAACCAGGGCGATGGTGTACGGATTTCTGCTCATGCGGTCCCTTTGGCGATGGGCCTTGGAGGATAAAAAAACGCCGGGGAGGGTTTGAGCGCCCTGCCCCGGCGCGTGCCGTCAGCGGATGGTTTGCCGTTCTACTTCGGATCCAGGGCGTCGATAACCTTGACCCCGAATTCCTTCACCGAGTCTGGCGGTTTGAAGAACACGGCCATGAACGGCGTGTCCATGCCGGTCTTCAGGTAGGTGTTGCTGGTGAGGATGCCCACCTCGGAGCCGAGGCTGGCGTTGATCTCCTCCTCGCTCTGCACCTGAAGCTGGAACTGCGAAAGGGTGTTGCCGCACAGCAGCTGCTTGGACACCAGCACATGGCCCTTTTCGTCGAAGAGCGAAATCTCGACCTTGATGCGCTCCTTGGGCGTGGCGAAATTGTTCACCGCCTTGCCCTCGACGACAAAGATGTTCCCGGCTTT
>Ga0209373_10002305_pt1 | contig 19475 bp, 16 predicted proteins | sample Higcelweek5metaG_FD_187173 | JGI IMG/M metagenome (GOLD analysis project Ga0209373, IMG submission 187173) | Freshwater pond sediment microbial communities from the University of Edinburgh, under environmental carbon perturbations - High... | ecosystem: Environmental > Aquatic > Freshwater >... | reverse complement strand
CCGATGCAACATTACTCCGCGTTAATGAGGAGGGGGTGGAGTGTTGTTCACTCCCCCGCAACACGGAGAAGACAACATGGCTGAGAGAAGCTTGTCGGGTTTGACGGAAGAAGAGGCGGTTGCGGTTCACGCCCAGTTCCAGACCACCTTCAGCGCGTTCCTCGTCCTCGCCGCCGTCGCGCACGTGCTGGTGTGGGTTTGGAAGCCCTGGTTCTGATCGCATCCTGAAATTTGATTTTCAGGAAACTGTCTCTTTTCTTTGGGGGAATTTTAAATGAGCAATCCGAAAGACGACTTCAAGATCTGGCTGGTCATCAATCCGTCGACTTGGCTGCCCGTGATCTGGATCGTTGCTCTGACCATCGCGATCGCCATTCATGCGTTCGTGTTGAGCGTTCCTGGCTACAACTTCCTCGCCACCGCGGCGGCGAAGGTTGCGACCAAGTAAGATCCTACGCGCTTTGCGTGTTGGAACGAGGGATCATGGATTGCTGTCGGCTTAGTCGATGGCATCCATGGTTCTCCGAGGGGGAACGGCCCCACGCTGACAGCAGCGGCACCGCTGCAAGGTGACGGCAGGGTAAGGTGGCAAACCGATCCTGTCCGGACTGACGGAATAAAATCTTTCCGAAGTCCATGGTCAGCTTTATCCGTTTCGAATCTCCGTGTTGCCGGTCCCTTTTCAGGGGCGATTGTTCCGAGTCGGTTTGCGGGCTGCCGCCCGCGCCCGCCTGGGGCGATGCCCCAGACCCCTTTTGATTCTCTTGGAAAAAGGGGCGGCTTTCGCCGCCGTTCCGTTCCTTATTCCGAGCGTTCTTTCGGCTTGCGGGCCGGTCTCGTTCCGGCAGGTTTGCTGCTCCGGGGTTTGTGCATCGATCTGTCTTCATCGGATGACGCTTCGAAGCTGGCTTCTTTGCGACGGATCGGCGGTCTGGCTGCGGAAGGACCCCTTTCGGCCGGGACATCGCCCACCGGTTCGATTCGGCCTTCGGGATTCTGCACCTGACGGACGGCCGCCAGGAAGCGGTCCGCCACGGTTGCGTCGATCTCGAAACGGGTTTCGCGTTCAAGAATACGGATCGCCCCGACATCTGGTTTGGCAATCCGGCCCTGGCGGCAGATCAGCGGCAGCAGCCAACGCGGATCGCCATTTTTGAGGCGGCCGATATTCAGGCGGAACCACACCATCGGGCGCTGCGAACGTTCCCCGCGCGGGGGGCTGCCCTCGTGACGCTGACGGGCCGGCAGGTCGGGGCCGGGATCAAACACTTCTTCTGCGGCGGGGAGGGCGGAGCGGGTGAGGCGAACCAAGGCCGCCGCGATCGCTTCCGCCGGATGCGCCGCCAGCAAGGCCTGAGCCATCGCCAGATCATCCTCGGCCAATTCTTCGGTCAGGATTGGGGAGGTCAGCAGGCGTTGCTGATCGAGTGCCCGGATATCTTCGGCGGTGGGGACCGCACTCCATTCCAGCTGAAGGCCGGCGGCCTGGAGCAATTGTTCGGCCCGGCGGCGGCGGGACAGCGGCACCAGCAGGACGCTGACTCCCTTGCGCCCGGCTCGGCCGGTGCGGCCGCTGCGGTGCTGGAGGGTTTCGGCAGTGCGGGGCAGTTCGGCATGGATCACCAGATCCAAGCTGGGCAGGTCGATTCCTCGCGCGGCGACGTCGGTGGCCACACAGACCCGGGCGCGGCCGTCGCGCAGCGCCTGGAGGGCTCGGTTGCGCTCGCTCTGACTCAGTTCGCCCGACAACGCCACCACCCCAAAGCCACGTTCCAGCAGGCTGGCCTGGAGATGACTGACCGCTTCCCGGGTGCCACAAAACACCATCGCGGTGGGGGAATCGTAATAGCGCAGCAGGTTGACGACGGCATGTTCTGTTTCGGTCGGCGCAATCCGCACGCCCCGATGTTCGATATCGGCGTGGCCGCGCGGCCCGGCCGAAACCGCGATCCGGTAGGCGTCGCGCTGATATTGCCGGGCCAGAGCCGCAATTTCTTTCGGCAAGGTCGCCGAGAACAGCAGGGTCCGGCGATGCGACGGGGTCGCTTCAAGCAGGAATTCGAGGTCTTCGCGAAAGCCCATGTCGAGCATTTCGTCGGCTTCGTCCAGGACCACCGCGCACAGACGGGAGATATCAAGGGCACCGCGTTCCAGATGGTCACGCAGCCGGCCCGGTGTTCCGACCACGATATGGGCGCCGTGGGCAAGGCGACGCTGTTCGGCGCGCGGATCCATTCCGCCGACGCAAGAGACCACCTGCGCTCCGGCTTGCTGATAAAGCCAGGACAATTCGGTTTGCACCTGTAACGCCAATTCCCGGGTCGGGGCCACGACCAGAGCCAGCGGTTCGGCGGCGGCCCCCAGGCGCACTGCGTCCCCCAGCAACGTCTCGGCCAGAGCCAGGCCGTAGGCAACCGTCTTCCCCGATCCCGTTTGCGCCGAGACCAGCAGATCGCGGCCACTGGTTTCAGGAGCCAGAACTGCGCTTTGCACGGCCGTCAGGTCAGCATAGCCACGCTCGGCCAAAGCCCGGGCAAGAGGATGGTCGGGGGGGAAACAATCCATGTGGTGGGCCTTTCGGGCTAAACGGGCGGTCCGGCTTCCCGTCCCCCGGATAGACGGAGGCCGACGGCAGACGGCAGAGGCGGGTCGGGAACGGTCAAAAACCGAAGAACCTGGCGGTTTGTTGGCCAGACCCTCTGGATAAGGTGGTGAGCGTGCAAGGACTCGAATCTCGGACCCGCTGATGAAGAGGGTGCGGAACGGCGCTGGACCGTAGTTCCGGCCCGGGCCAAAAGTCAAGAGCAGACATCCCCCTTCTCCCGGGAACCCGCTGGGGTTGGGCCGGGAGGCTCTCCCTCTGCAATTCACAGGCGGTCCCGCCGGGCCTGACCATCGCGACGGCAGTTCAGGTCTGGTTCACGAACGAGTCCGTAGAGTCTCATTTGTCGGGCTGGGCAGCCCTATGTCAGATGGAGGAATCATGACGGATTCAAAATCCCCCCTTCAGGTCTGGGATCTGCCGACCCGGGCCTTCCATTGGAGCTTTGCGGCGCTGATCGCGGTTTGCTTCCTTTCCGAACCGGGGGGACGCCTTCACAATATCGCAGGCTATCTGGTCCTGGGACTCGTTGCCTTTCGCCTGTGGTGGGGGAGTGCGGGCTCCCGCTATGCACGCTTCTCCGACTTTTTGGTGTCGCCATCGGCGTTGTTCGCCTATCTCGGCCAGATTCTGTCCGGCCGTGCCCCGCGTTTTCTCGGCCACAATCCGGCCGGGGGGTGGTGGATTATCGTGCTGCTGGCCGGAGCATTGGGTGCCGCCGGGAGTGGCTGGCTGTCAATCTCCGACCGCTATTGGGGGAACGATATGATCGAGGCACTGCACGAATCCGTTTCGTGGGGCCTGCTGGCCGCCGTGGCCGTGCATCTTGCCGGGGTGCTGCTCTCCAGCCTGATCCACCATGAAAATTTGCCGATGGCGATGATCTCAGGGAAAAAGCGCCCCGAGTGAGCTGGACGGGAGGGGTCGGATCGAGTCGGCCGGCGGTCCCAGACGTCGCCGAAAGGTCAAAGCGGGGGCCGTCTCTCCGGATCTTCTTTGGCCGATCAGAATCGTCCGACCTGTTCCATATCGTCTCTCCATCTTTGGTAGTTATGGTGCGCTTCTGCCGTCATCGGGTCATTGGCCGTACGATTGGCAAAGGAGGTCAGGACTGGAAACTGGAGCCGAGCGATTTCGGCCGGGTCGACTCCCTTCAGCCGACGCAGAAGAGCCGCAAAACTGACCAGTAGATTTCCGTTCACAGGTTTGGCGGCTGCCGTGATGAGGGTGGTGACGAAGCCGGGAGCGCTGGCGACCAGATGGTCGACAAAAGGACGCAGGATCGGGGCTTGCTCGCGCAGGGCTTTGATTTCAGTGTCGAAATCAAGCCGATCGACGAGGCTCTTGTCGCGATAGACGATCGGAGCCGTCTTTGACACGTCGCAGGCCCAGCCCGGTCGGGGGATGAGTTGGGCTGCCTGATCGTCCTCAGCCCGATAGGGATAGAACGGCATGGTCCGGCAGCGTAACGGTTTGGCCGCTTGCAGGCGGCATAATCCGTCTGCGCTGAGTTCTGGACACGACATCGCTGGAGCCAAATAGGAAACCGGGGTGATGTGTACGGCGAGCTGATGCTGGCGGTTGAGACGAACCAGCCCCCCCAGGCGGCTGGCGATGGCGAAGGCCTTGTTTCCTTGTCTGACCGGTGTCAGCAACACCGCGAGGGGAAAGCGGCTGGCATGAGTGATGGCCTCGGCCAGGGTTAGAGGCAGAATGCCGACGCAGCAGCGGCCGCAGGCGGTACAGGCGAAATGACGCTCCATCCGCCGGTTATCCGCCGCAGCAAATTTTATATTTCCGCCCTGATCCGCACGGGCAAGGATCGTTGCGGCCGATCTTCATCACCGTGCGTGGCGGACTTTTCGGATTGACCAAGCCATCAACATAGACCCAGGCCCCGTTTTCGCGACGGAACGTGGCCCGCTCATGGTGAAGATAGGGGTCGCCCTGCATTTTGAAACGAGCGACATAATCCAGCGATCCCGTGTCCTCATCTTCCCCCCCGCCGCTGGTCGCCAGGATTTCAATCCCCAGGGCTGTTGCCTTGACGGAGGATTGGTTCACCTCGGTACGGTCAAAGGCGGCTCGTTTCTCGGGCGCTAGAGTCTGTTCGAGAAAATCGAGATTGCCCTCAAGGAACGCGCAATAGCGGGCCCGCATCAGAGACTCAGGGCTTAAAGAGGGTCGCGAGCCTTCGATCACCGGTCCACAGCACTCATCGTACACCAAGCCGGATCCGCAGGGACAAGGCGACATCGGTTCCTCCTTGTTTTGGGGTGCGGAGGCTTTCCGCTTCTCCAGGGGGCACAATGATGATTCGGGGAACATGAACAGGGTGTGAATCGCCCCGTCATCACTGGTTCAGCCCCCAAGAGGTAGGGTCTGTCTCAAGGCGTCATCCCGGCGCTTCCCAGCCCTGGAGAAATCCGACCATGATCCGTTCACTCCCTATCATCGCCATTTTCGTCAGCCTTGGTGTTGCGGCCCCGGCCTTCGCTGCGGATTTGTGCAAGCCAATCGATGGCCCGGCCAAGCCTGAAAGTGAGATCCGCGCAACGCTGGAAGGCCAAGGGTATCAGATCCGCAAAATTGCGACCGAAGATGGCTGTGTCGAAATGAAAGGCACCGACAAGGACGGTAAGCGAGTTGAAGTCTATATCCACCCGGTTTCGGGCGAAATCGTCAAAGTAAAGTGATGAACCCCGATATTTCATATCGGATCATTCATTGCTGCTAGATCTCGTCTTCAGTAAAGCCCCAAGGTCGTGGAGAGTGGTGATGCGTCTGATCCTGGGGCTCTTGATTCTGGTCTGGGGGGTGCCCGTGCCTGTTGCCATGGCGAGTGATCAGCCTGGCGAGATCTTGCGCGATTGTCCTGATTGTCCGTCGATGGTGGTCGTTCCCGCCGGGACGGTTCAGATCGGCAGCCCTCTCAATGAACCTGGGCGCGATGACGTCGAGAGCCCATCGCACAGGGTGACGATTGCCCACCCCTTCGCCTTGAGTCGCACGCCCGTGACTCAGGCGGAATGGCGGGCCGTGATGGGCAGCAACCCAAGCCACTTTAAAAGCGACGACCGACCGGTTGAGTCGGTCAGTTGGTTCGAGGCCCAGACCTTCCTGCACCGGCTCGCCGAAAAAACAGGCCGGCGCTATCGCTTCCCGACCGAGGCGGAATGGGAATATGCCGCCCGGGCCGGGGGAAACACCCGCTATCCTTGGGGGGACGAGATTGGGGTCGGCAACGCTGTTTGCGTCGATTGCGGCAGCCGTTGGGATGGGGTGCAGACGGCGCCGGTGGGGTCATTTCGTTCCAACCGGTTTGGTCTGTTCGACATGGTCGGCAATGTCTGGCAGTGGACCGAAGATTGCTGGTCGCCGAGCTACCGGGACGCTCCCCCTGATGGGAGCGCCCGCCGAGGATCCGAAACCTGCCCCCGGGTCATTCGGGGCGGCTCGTGGGGCAATAATCCCCTGCATCTGCGCAGCGCCAAGCGGATGCGTTTCGCCCCGGACTTCCGCTTTATCCACATTGGCATCCGTGTCGCCCGCGACCTTGAGTGAAGAGGGCTCTTCTGCGGGCTGGTTTTTAACGCCGTCCTTTATGAAGGGGCTGATGGCGGACGGGTGCGTTGCAGGATCGGCTGTTCGATCAGGCGGGAGAAGGTGACGCCGACCCCCAGAGCGAGGATCACAATCAGCCAAAACCAGAGTGACGGCGGCAGATCGAGCTGAGGTCTGACCCGCAGATAGAGCTGCTGCATCGCCATGATGGTGATGACATGGGTCAGATAGACCGAATAAGAGGCGGTGCCCAATTGCACGAGCGCCACCGGAAGCCGCAGGCCGTCCCGCCGTTCGAGACAGGCCAGACCATACAGACTCACGGCGGCCCCAAGCGAATAGGCCAGATGCAGCGGGGGCCATTCGAGCGGGAGAGCCGACACCCGATCCTCGATCAGACCGGCGCCGAAAAACAGCCCCAGCCCGAGCCCCAGCAGGAGCCGGGCGGGAGCCTGTTTCCAGCGCTGGAGCGCGATTGCGGTGAAAATGCCGAAAAAGAAGCCGATGTTGAACAACCGGAACAGAAAACCGAGCGGGAACGTGTCGGCGAACGGAACCACCATATTGAGCAGGATGCCGATTCCCCATCCCGCCATCAGAATCAGTCCCAACCGCCGCGAGAGGATGAGCAAGGCGAAGATCAAATAGAACAACACCTCATGCTGCAAGGTCCAGGCCGGTCCGAGGATCGGTCCCAGCGGCAACGGAATCAGCAAAACCGAGGCACTGATCACGCCAATGTTGCGTTCATACCCGGAGGGGCTGGGGCTGACGCCGTACAACACCACGAGCAATCCGCACACCACCCAATAGGTGGGATAGATCCGGCAGAAACGCCGCCAGGCATAATAAGGCAACCGGTCCGGCTGGCCGATATCCCGGCCATGGACGAACTGAATGATGAACCCACTCAAAACAAAGAAAAAATCGACCCCGGCATGACCGAATTTGAACAGGCCGAACAATGGCAGTTCGCCAAAATATTTCGCTGAAGACATCATGCTGGTGGTGTGGCACAGCACCACCAGCAGGGCCGCCATCCCTCGTGCGGATTCAACTCCGGTCATCTTTGACATCGCGTTTTCCGTCCGATCAGGGGCGAGGCAGCTCGGGAAACGGTCCCACGCCCGCCTTCTGGCGGCTGTCAAACCATTGCACGTCGGTAAAACTGAGGTTGCTGCCGAGCCGGCCGGGCAGAATCAGATCGAGAACAGCTCCGGCGCCTCGGGTCAGCCACCCTTCCTCGCTGGCCACCAGACGGCCGCCGACCATCTCGCCATGGACCGGGCTCCGCATCACCCGGTTAGGGGAACGGTCAAAAATGACGGTACTGTTCTCGATGGCGATCCGATTGACCGGATAGGGCCGCCCTTCCAGCCCGAACCCGATCATTTCGGCATTATCGCTGCCCGGTCCCTTTTCCAGCAGACTGTCGCGCACGATCAATTCGCCCCCAAGAGCGACATCAATCAAACGACTGTCGGCACCGGTCAAAGTGGCAAGGGTGCTGCCCTCAAGGACGGTGCGGGCCGAGCGCGATTTGACCGCATGCCCCTGACCGCGCCCTTCGGTCACCGTGGTGCGGCGTAACGTCAAAGCGGTTCCCGTGCCGACATACAGCCCATGCGCCCGGCCGCCCTTGCCCAGTCGTTCGAAGCGGCTGTCCTCGATCAGAATCTCGCCGTTGCCATCATGGGCCAACACCCCCTGTTCACTGTCATGGAAATAGACCCGGCGCAGGATCAACCCCTTCCCTTCGAGGCGGACGCAGGCGCCGTTCTGATCCGGTACGGCAATCTCGGCGCATTCCAGCCCCTCGATCACCGTGTTCTCGCCCTTGATCACCAAGGCGGCTTTGCCTTCCGCCGCGACGCCCTTGATCATCGCCCCGGGTTCGCCGCGTAGGGTGACATCATTGGCGCGGAGGGACCCGGCCTCGAAATAGGTTCCCGCCGCGATGACCAGGGTTGACCCGCTGGTCGCCTCGCGTAGCGCCTTGGCCAGCGAATGGTAATCACACAGCCCCTCAAGGCAGATTCGCTTGTCGCGGCGGGGCAAAGCCGCAGCGGAAACGATCGAGGGCGCGGCGGTGGCCGGCACCCAAGGATAAGCCGCAAGACCGGCGGTGGTGCGATCCTTCACCCAGATCTCGGCCGTCTGTGGCTGGGTACTCCCCCCGATCACCTGGGAATTGGTGAAGATCAGCCGACCCATGCCATTCAGCAGACGGCCGTCAGGGCGGTCGATGAGGGCGGTCACCCGGTCGAGGGTCAGACTATTGCGATCGAACCGGCTGCCTTCCAGGCCAAAGCCGATCATCTCGCCATTGCTGCTGTTGAGCCCTTTTTCCAATACGCTGTTGCGAATCACCACCTCGCCGCCGTTGGGAAAATCAAGAGTGCGGCTGTCAACGCCATCGAATGAGGCGATCAGACTGTCTTCAATCACCGTGCGCGCGGCCCGGCTTTTCACCTCGTGACCTTCGCCCTGGGCGGCCAGAATGGCGCTGCGACGGATGGTCAACAGCGCGGCGGCATTGACATAAATCGCATGAGCGCGCCCTCCCTGCCCCAGCCGCTCGAACCGACTGTCTTCAATGGTGATCTCGCCGCCCGATGACGTGGCTAACACCCCCTGCTCCGCATCGTGGAAATGAACCCGCCGTAAAGTCAGCCCCTGCCCCTCCAACCGAACACAGGCGCCATTGCCATCGGGCACAGCAATCGCTGAACATTCCAACCCCTCAATCAAAGTGTCCGCCCCGGTGATCACTAGCGCGGCCTTGCCCGCGACCGCCGCTCCGCTCAAATGCGCCCCAGGTTGGGCCTTCACGGTGACCCGGTCGGCCCGGAGCACCCCGCCTTGATGGTAAAGCCCCGGCGCGATGACCAATGTGTCGCCGCTCCGGGCGGCCTCCAGCGCGGCGCCGATGCTGGAAACCGCACAGCCGTTGGGGCAGACGACAATGGTCTGCGCCGCCCTCTCCCTTTTTCGAATCAGAAGAGGGTCCGGGACATCGTCCCGGGCGGGTTTGGGCGGCAGCCCAAAATCTTCTGGTAACGGCTCGAGTCCCAAAGTGCCATCGGGAGCACGGTGCAGAAGCCCCGGTTTCAACTCCCCGCCCTCCGCCGCAACCACGGCCAGAACGATCAATAGAGTGAGAATTCCCCCGGCTCTTGGGCGTTTCATCCCGCATTCCTCCGCCGTTTTTGCAGGCTGTGGAGGGCGGAAACCGCTGCCAGCAAGAGATAAGCCGGTTCAAAATAAGGAATCGGCAAGGCCGCCCCGGTCAGCAGAAACAGAATCAGCCCTAGCCGCAGCGCCGCCGCCATCTCCCCGGCCCAGAGCAGATCAGGCTGCCCGATCACCTGGGCCCGAATGGTTCCCGCCGCGCGCAGCCCGAGCCCGAACATGCCCAGAAACAGCCCCAGCCCGACAAAACCGGTTTCGCCCAGGACTTGGAAATAGATGCTGTGCGAGGCGTGGGGCCCGTCAGAACGCGGCGCCGGAATGAAGGTCAACTCGCTTTCCAGCCGGTCGGCATAAAACAGCCACAGGGACGGATCCATGTTGGCGAGCATCCCGGCCCCCACCACCGGACGATCCAGCGCCATCAGCGCCAGCACTTTCCACTGAAACACCCGCCCCATGAAGGAGGCGTCTTCATGGGCGGCTCCGGTGGTTTCGATCCGGTTGACCCATTGATCCGGGGCCAGGAGAAAGCCAAGGCTTCCCAACAGCACCAGACCGGCGATCACCGGCACCCGGCGACGGGCGCTGACCAGCAACGCCAGGGCCAAGGCCAGCAGACCGAGAAAGCCGCCACGGGAAAAGCTGCCGATCACCGCCAGCACCCCGCCGGCGAACACCGGCAGCCGCAGCCGCCGGGCCAGCGGATGGGCCGCGACCCCCCCGAGATAGAGGTAAAGCGGCATGAACATCAAAATCATCGTGGCGGAACTGTTCTCATCTCCCCAGGAGGGCGGGCCGATGGTGTGATGCCCGCCGCCGGAGAGCACCACTTTGCCGGCCTCGGCCAGGGTTCCGGTTGCCACCGCCAGAGCCATCGCGATGACGATGGCATGGAGGCGGGCGCGATCAATGGCCACGAACCGTAGGGCGAAGGCCGCGATCACCACTTTGATAAAGCGTTCATACAGATCGCTGCCCCAATCCTCGGGGGTGGGCGCTGCCGCTAGCGACAGCGAGACCTGCAACAGGAACAGCGCCATCATCAACAGGATCGGATCGAGCCCAATTCGCTTGCGCGAATCGATCAGCACGCCAATCACGGTGCAGGCGACGGCGATCTTGTTGAACGGGATGTCACGGCCAAATCCGTACAGATAGGAATTGGGCGGCAACAGCGCCGACCACACCCACAGCATCACCCCGAGATGGGCGTATCGCAGGGAGAGGACGCTCATCACCGCGAACAGAGTGGTGAAAAGAAGATCGCGCACGGCCGGTTCAGCGGATCAACAGCGAAGGATAGGGTTGCAGGCCGGCGGCCTGACGGGTGGCAAACCATTGGGCTGTTCCCGCGCCGGCTTTTTCCCCGCCGACCACCCGGGTTGAGACCAACACCGGCTGGACGGCTCCGGCGATCAGCTGCGACGTCGGGCGGTCGAGCAACACCACGGTGTTTTCCAGCCGCAGGCTATTGTCGGCAAAGGCGATCCCTTCCAGCCCGAAGCCGATCACTTGCTGATTGACGCTATTCACCCCCTTTTCCAGGACTGAATTGCGGATCACCACCTCTCCGCCATTGGGAACGTCGATCAGGCGGCTATCGAACCCGTCGAGCGAGGCAATCACGCTATCCTCGATCAGGGTCTGGCGGGCGCGGCTTTTGACTTCGTGGCCCTGGTCGCGTGAGGCGAGGACCTGTGACCGACGCAGGATGAAGCTGTCGATCTTGCCGACATAAAGGCCGTGGGCATGGCCGGCACCGCCGCCCAGCCGTTCGAACCGGCTATCTTCAATCGTGATCGTGCCGGTGGAGAGGCCGCACAGCAAACCTTGTTCGCTGTCGTGGAAATAGACCCGGCGCAGGGTCAAGCCCGGTCCTTCCAGGCGGATGCAGGCGCCATTCTGGTCGGGCACGGCGATATCAGAGCATTCGAGTCCCTCGATGACGGTGTCGCTTCCTTTGATCACCAGAGCGGCCTTGCCCTCGGCGGCCTGTCCCTGGAGGTGGGCTCCCGGTTCGGCCTGGATGGTCAGATGGTTGACGCGGACTACCACCGCCTCACGATACAGGCCGGGGCCGACGGTGATCAGATCGCCTTCGCCAGCGCGTTGGACGGCGGCCCCCAGGCTCGGGTGATCGCAGCCGGAGGGGCAGACTGAGAGAGTCCGGCCGGGTGGGGGGGTATTCGCCGAGGCTGACGTATCGAGGAACAGTCGGCCGTCGGTGTTACGACGCACGTTTCCCGGTTTCAAATCCTGAGCCAGGGCGGCATCGGCCAAGGTCAGGGTGAGGACCAGCAGAGCGAGGGGGCGCCAAATCATCGTGTCATGTCCTTATCTGGTGGCCTTGGCCGGGCTGCCGCCCGGACCCGCTCGGGGAGCGCGCTCCCCGAACCCCTCCTTTTTTTAAAAGAGAGGGGGTTAAGGGCAATTGAGAGGGGTATGACGGTCGGAACTGTAGATCATTTTTAGTAATTTTAGATATTTTAGGGTCTCATTATAGGGTGGTATGCCCCCATATTTAAGGATAGCGCCTTCGCCGGCATTATAAGACGCCAGGGCAAAGGGGATGTTTCCATTAAAATTGCACAGGAGGTGATGGAGGTATTTGATTCCTCCGGCGATATTTTCTTTTGGTTCCAGGACATGGGCTACGCCGAACTGAGCCGCCGTATCCGGCATCAATTGCATCAGGCCCAGGGCGCCTTTCGGGGAAACCGCGTTTTGCTGGAAGTTGGATTCGACCTTGATCACCGCGAGAACCAGTTTGGGGTCGATTTTGTATCGGGCTGCCATCGTATCGACGAGCCGCCGGATTTCGGCCGGAGCCTCCAGGCGGGCGGGGGACGGGGGCAGAGCGGGCGGCGGGGAGGGGGGAGGAGGCGCACAGTCTGTTGGAGGGGTGGTTCTGGTCAGGGGCGGGAGGCGTTCCAGCAGGGTTGCGGCTTGGCGGTGTCCCCGTGCGGCGGCCAGGGTGAACCAACGCGCCGCTGTTTCGTCATCCCCGACCACGCCGCGCGCGACGTAATACATCCAGCCCAGTTGGAAGGCGGCGTCGGCACTGCCCATCTCGACCGCCTGGCAATAGGCCGCGATCGCCTGCGGCAGGTCACGGGGGGTGCCTTCACCATGTTCATGGCGCAAAGCAGTGGCCAGGATCTCCTCCATCTGCGGGGCGGCCGTCAGGGCGGCCGGAGCAACGAGAAGACAAAAGAGGGCGAGCAGACCCGCGCCGATACGCTTCATCGTCTGTCTTGGCTCCGACTCTGGGCAGCCACCAAAGGCTGTCTTTCTTCGCACCCCGCGATCACACGATAAAATCAAAGTCAGCTTGATAGATTTGCAGAGCGATAGAAACAAAGGAAACGGTCTCTGGGTATAAACCACCAGAAACTCTTGGCTGGGCAGATTTATGGGTATTTATCCTTGATTGACTTGGAAGAGGCGATGTCTCTCTCTTTGTAGATTGGGGTTTCTTGCCAAAAGACGGCTGGAGACAGTGCGGGATGCGCCGGCAGATTTTTCGCAATGTCGCCCTGGAGCGATTATCGACACCGGAACAGATCGATCAGACCATGCGTGTCACCTCGCCGGCGGGATGGCTGGTGCAAGGGGTGCTGGTGGCGCTGATCGTCGGTCTTCTGGCGCTGGGAATCGTCGGAACCGTTCCCGAGAAGTTCAAGGGAAAGGGCATCCTGATCAATCCCGGGGGGGTGGTCGATGTGGTCACATCCGATCATGGCCGGCTGACCCGCTTCCTGGTTCGCCCCGGGGAATGGGTCGAACGGGGCCGGGTGGTTGCCGAAATGGCCCAGCCGGATCTGGTCAATGAAGCCGAAGCCGCCCAGGCCCGGCTGGTCGAGGCGCAGAGGCAATATCGTAAGCTGCTCGATTTTCAGCGGCGTGACGCGGAAATCCAGTCCGCTTACCTGACCCAGAAACGTCAGGCGTTTGATCAGCAGAAAAAATCCACCCAATTACGGCTGTTCTGGTTACAGGAACGTCAGAAAGTCGAAACTGGCCTGCTGGCCAAAGGCTTGATTCCCGCTCAACGCGAGGTCAACACCCGGATCGAAATCAATGACGCCCGCAACGAATCGCAACGGATTGAAAATGACATCAAGCAATTGGGGGTCGAGGAAAGCACGACCGTTAATCTGCGCGACAAGGAGCGGATCGAGCAGGAGCTTCGTTCCGCCGGATTGCGCCGCGATGTCGCGATGATCCGTGACCGGTTACGCCGGAGTACCCAGGTGGTCAGTGCGTATTCCGGCATCATTGTCGAATTCAAGGTCAATGCCGGCGAGGTGGTCGAATCCGGCCGCGTCCTGTTCTCGATGCTGCCCCAGGATGAAGCGCACGGTGAGGTCACGGCGGAAGGGCACCCTGTTCTCACCCTTCAGGCCAAGCTTTACGTCCGTCCCGAGGACGGCAAGAAGATTCGCGCTGGCATGCCGGCACAGATCTCGCCCTCGACGGTCAAGCGGGAGGAATACGGCTATATCGAGGGTACGGTGCTGGAGGTGGCGCTGATTCCGTCCAGCGAGGAAGGAATCATGCGGGTGCTGAAGAATCGGCAGTTGGTGCAGGAATTGTCCGGCGGCGGCGCCCCCTTCGAGGTGACGGTTGCTCTGACCCTCGATCCCGCCACCCGGAGCGGCTTCAAATGGTCCTCCTCGGCGGGGCCGGCGACCGAGATCAATTCCGGCACTCTCAGCGAGGGCACCGTCACCGTCCGCACCATCCGCTTGATCAGTCTGGTGATTCCGGCGTTGGAGCATCTGTTCGCGCCGGCCCCGTCATGAGCCCGGGGGCGGCGAAATCCACCACACGACGGGGGCGGCGGCGGACCCCCACCGTGTTACAGATGGAAGCGGTGGAATGTGGCGCCGCCTGTTTGCGGATGATTCTCGGCTATTTCGGCCGCTATATCTCGCTGGAGACCCTGCGCTATGAATGCGGCGTTTCCCGGGATGGCACCAAGGCCAGCACCATCGTTATGGCGGCCCGGCGGCAGGGACTGATCGCCCGAGGCTTCAGCCTTGAGCCGGATGATCTGCGCCAGATGCCGTTGCCGCTGATCGTCTTCTGGAATTTCAATCACTTTGTCGTGCTTGAAGGCTTTGGCCGGGGCTTCGTTTTTCTCAACGATCCCGCCACCGGGCCGCGCACGGTGCTTGATGCCGAGTTCGATCTGTCCTTCACCGGGGTCTGCCTTACCTTTGAACCCGGTCCTGCTTTCGTCCGGGCCGGCCGCCGCCCCAGCCTCTGGGACGGGCTGGGGGAGCGGATGCGACATTCCCGGGGCGCGTTGGCTTTTGTCGCGGTGGCCGGGGTGTGTCTGGTGGTGCCGGGGCTGCTGGCTCCATCCTTCTCGCGGGCTTTCGTCGATTTCTATCTGGTACAGGGATTCCACAGCTGGCTGGGACCGCTGTTGCTGGGAATGGTCGGGGTCGGGCTGTTCCGAGCGCTTCAGACTTGGCTGCAATTGCATTATCTGCTGCGATTACGCACCAAACTGTCGATTCATGGCGCCGCCCGGTTCTTCTGGCATGTCCTCCGCCTGCCGGTCAGCTTCTTCACCCAACGCTATAGCGGCGAGATCGGTAGTCGGGTCGCCCTCAACAGCCGGGTCGCTCATCTGATCGCCGGTGATCTGACCCTGACCGCCTTCAATGTCGTCACGATGGTGATCTACGCTGCGATCATGGCCCAGTACGATCTGACCCTGACCGGCCTGGGCCTGCTGTTCGCCAGCCTCAATGTCCTGGCCTTTGTCGTGGTGTCGCGACGGCTGGCGGATTCCTCACAGCGGCTGCTGGTCGATCAGGGCAAGATGCTGGGGGTGGTCAGTCAGGGCTTGCGGCGGATCGAAAGCTTCAAGGCCAACGGCACCGAGCCCCTATTCTTCAGCCGCTGGGCTGGCTATCACGCCAAGGTGGTGAATGCCGAACAGACCCTGGCCCGGCAGAGCCTGCTGCTCGGTTCAACCCCGGTGTTGCTGGCGTTGCTGTCCTCGACCGTGGTGTTGCTGGTCGGTGGGATGCGGGTGATGGATGGCGAGATGACCATCGGCAGCTTGGTGGCGTTCCAGGCGCTGATGGTCGGCTTCACCACCCCGGTGATCGCGCTGGTCGCGATGGGCGGGCAGATGCTGGAGGCCCAGGGCGATATCATCCGTCTTGATGATGTTCTGAGCCACGAGATTGATCTGGAATTCCGCCCCCCTGCGGCGGCGATGCGGCCCCCGCCCCCGGAGGACGGCCGGCTTTCCGGGGCGCTGAGCCTGCGCGCGGTGGTGTTCGGCTTCAATCCCTCTGATCCGCCCCTGATCGACGGCTTTTCCCTCGACATGGCCTCGGGCGCGCGGATTGCCCTGGTGGGCGGCTCGGGCAGCGGCAAGACCACTCTCGGCAAATTGATTGCCGGGCTGCATCAGCCGTGGAGCGGGGAAATTCTGTTCGACGGTCAGCCGATAGCCACGCTGTCGCGCCAACATTTGCGCGGCTCGCTGGCGATGGTTGATCAGGACATCGCTTTGTTCGAAGGCACGGTCTCCGACAATATCAGCCTGTGGGACCGGACCATGCCCCAGGAGCGGATTACCCGGGCCGCCCGGGATGCGATGATCCATGACGAAATCAATCTCCGCCCGGACAGTTACGAGCATCTGGTTGCCGAAGGCGGCCGCAATTTCAGCGGAGGCCAGCGTCAGCGGATCGAGATTGCCCGCGCCCTGGCCGTCAATCCGTCCATTCTGGTGCTGGATGAGGCGACCAGTGCCCTCGATGCGGTGATCGAACAGGCGGTGATCGAGAATATCCGCCGGCGCGGCTGCTCCTGCATCCTCATCGCCCATCGCCTCAGCACCATTCGGGATTGCGACGAAATCATCGTGCTGGACCAGGGGCGGGTGGTGGAACGCGGGACCCATGAGGCATTGGTCGCGGCGGATGGAGTTTATGCCCGCTTGTTCGAGACCTGAGGCATGACCCCCGCCCGGCCGTCCGATCCGGTTTGGTTGGTGCAGGAGGGGAGCGTCGATCTGTTCGCGGTGCGCTACCGGGGCGGGGCGCAACAAGGCCCGGCGCAACCGGTTTGCCGGCTGGACGCCCACACGCTGATCTGGGGACTGCAATCGCCGGCTGGAGCGGACGGGCTGGCGTTCCGGGTCAGGGGCGGACCGGGCACCCGGTTACAGCCGGTGCCGGCTGCCATCCTGGCGAATCTGAGGGTTGCCGGAGAAGAACGCTGCGGTGGGGTGCCGGCGCTGGAACGCTGGATTATCGCCATCTCTGACGGTGTGGTCGCCCATCTGCCGCTGCCGTGCCGCGATCCCGAGCAGGCGATTGGCCTCGGCGAGCGACTCCGCCCCGCCGCCGCCAGCCGGGTCATCAGCAGTAGCCGGGGCGTGGTCTGGGTCCGGCCCGACCCCGGCCGCTTTCGCTATCTTGATAGCGTCTGGCTGGACGCTGACGGCACTCTGCTCGTGCCACTGACCCCGCGCAGTTGGATCGAGGGCGAGGGCGGTCTGGTCGGGCTCGATACCGGCACAGTGATCGCGGCGGGGGATCTGGCCGCACAGATGCAGCGGTTCCAGGGCTGGCTTGCCGGTGCGCTGAAGATCGGGCTGGACCATGCCGCCACCTGCGAACGGGAGCGGATCATCGGGCGCGAGCATCAGGCGGATCAGGACACCGCGCGGACCCTGGGCGGTCTGGTCACCGTGCTGGATACCGCCGCTCCCCCGCCGTGGGCGGGCGGAAGCGTCGATGAGGTGCTGTTTGAATGCTGTGCCCGGGTTGGCCGAGACCAGGGGATCACGATGGTGGTTCCGGCCTGGGTCCGTACCGGGCGACGGTCCGACAGGCCGCTCCGGATCGAGGATATTGCCACCGCCTCTCAGGTGCGGGTGCGTCAGGTGATGCTGCGCGGACGCTGGTGGACCGAGGATAACGGCCCCCTGGTCGGACATTGCGAGAAGAAAGCGCATCCGGTGGCCCTGCTGTCCCGAGCGGGGCGGTCCTATGTGGTGAGTGATCCCACCTGCGCGGAGGAGATGCCGTTGCAGGAGGCGGGAATCGACGCTCTCTCCTCGGTGGCGCATTGCTTCTATCCCGCCTTGCCGGCCGGGCCGCTGTCCGCCTTCGCTCTGGTCCGCTTCGGGCTGGCCCGTTGCCGGCGCGATCTGCTGGCCTTGCTGGCGATTGGTTCGTTGGGCGGGATGATCCTGACCGCTCTTCCCCTGGCCACCGGTTATGTGTTCGACACGGTCATTCCCGGCCATCAGAGCGTTCAATTGCTCCAACTCGGTCTGGCCCTGCTGGCCGCCTCTTTCGCCGCCACCGCGATCAATTACGCCCGCGATGTCGCCAAGTTGCGGATCGAAAGCCGCGCCTTCGGCACCTTGCAGGCGGCGTTTGTCGACCGCCTGCTGCGCCTGCCCGGCAGCTTCTTCCAAGGTTATTCCTCCGGCGATCTGGCCCAGCGGGTGATGGCGATCGAAATCATCCGTAACCGCCTCGGCGCCGTGGTGTCTGGGGCGCTGGTGTCGGGAGTGTTCTCGCTGTTCAATCTGATCATCCTGTTCGTCACCGCGCCGGTGGTGGGGGTGGTCGCTACCGGGCTGCTGCTGATCCTGGCCGGGGTGGTGGCGATCACCGCGCGGCGGGTTCTGGCGGTGACGATGGCCGGGGCTGAGATCTCCGGGCAGATCAGCTCCCTGGTCCAGGATCTGTTGTCCGGGATCCACAAACTGCGTCTGGCCGGCGCCGAGGGGCGGGTGTTCAATCTGTGGGGCCTCCGGTTGCGCGAGATGCAGCGGAAGGAGGTCGAAACCGGCCGGCTGCTGAACGGCTTTTCCACCTTCTGGGCCGGGTATGAGATCATCAGTCTGGCGGCGATCTTCGCGGCGATTGCCGTGCTGTCGGGCGCCAATGTCAGCACCGGCCAGTTTCTGCTCCTGATCACCGCCTTTACCAGCCTGATGGTTGCGGTCGGCGGATTGGCCCACGCTCTGATCTCCGTTGCCACCGTGGTGCCGTTGTATCAGCGGGCCTTGCCGATCTTGCAGACCCCGCCCGAATGCGACGAGAGAAAAGCCGATCCCGGCCCGCTCAGTGGCGGGTTTGATGTCAGCAATCTGTGCTTCCGCTACGCGCCCGGCCTGCCCCGGGTCCTTGATGGGATTTCGTTCTCCGTCCGTCCGGGGGACTATATCGCCCTGGTCGGGGCCTCGGGCTCGGGCAAATCAACCCTGCTCCGCCTCATTCTCGGCTTTAACCCGCCGGATTCCGGCGGAATCTTCTTCGATGGCCGCGATCTGCGCAGCCTCGATCCGCAATTGGTCCGCCGCCAAATCGGCGTCGTGTTGCAACAGAGTCGGCTGATGCCCGGCACCCTTGAGGAGAACATTCGCGGCGGCAGCCGGGCCACCTTGGATGAATGCTGGGAGGCCGCCGCCAGAGCCGGACTGGACGCCGAGATTCGGGCGATGCCGATGCAGATGCAGACCGTGCTGACCGAAGGCGCCGCCACCCTGTCGGGCGGGCAGGCGCAACGGATCCAGATCGCCGCCGCGATTGTCGCCAATCCCCGGCTGTTGTTGTTCGATGAGGCGACCAGCGCCATCGACAACCGAACCCAGGCGGTGGTGACCGAAAGCCTCGACCGACTGCTGGTCACCCGGGTGGTGATCGCCCACCGGCTGAGTACGATCATCCGGGCCGACCGCATTTTCGTGCTCGATCACGGCCGGATTGTCGAAAGTGGGTCTTATGACGCGCTTTCGGCCCAGGGCGGGATCTTCACCGAGCTGATCAGACGACAGAAATTTTGAAGGAGGGGGATGGAGCGACTCAGGGGTCACAGATGCGGAAGGAGAAGGGGATTCCATGCACAAGGTATTGTACATCCTCGGATCAATGACCGAGCAGGACCTCGAATGGATGGCGACGATGGGAGCGCGCCGCTGGGTGCCGACCGGAACCGTCCTCATTCACCAGAACAGGCCCTCGGCCTCGCTCTATTTCATTCTCGATGGCACGGTCAGCGTCGAGATTCACGGGATCGGGGAGGTGGCGCGGCTGGGCTGCGGCGCCATTTTCGGCGAGATGTC